>MKWU01000319.1_pt1 | contig 91758 bp, 69 predicted proteins | sample 809101 | NCBI WGS metagenome assembly MKWU01 (sample SAMN05860141, study PRJNA318959) | sponge metagenome | host: Aplysina aerophoba | place: Slovenia: Piran, Adriatic Sea, Gulf of Piran | collected 2013-05-07
CCCCCCAGAAAATAATGACTCTTTAGTTCTAAAAAAAGGCAGTGTATTTGTTTCTTATGGAAATACATTTAAAATAGATAAGGTATTTGATCACAAAGAATCTTTTGCTTTAATGGATGGTTTTGGCTCTCATAGAGGATTGTGTGGGAGCCATATGGATAATTATGATCCTGATTACTACGAGCGTATAAACTCGGGTAATGCTGGCTACGAAATAAATGGTGTTCCTGGTGCACGTGAATTATATTATAATGGCATGTCTCTTTTAGGCAGTCATGGAGAATGTCAGATTGTATGTGAGCATTCTGTGCAAGATTTAGCATCATCTTTTAAACGTGGTTATATGGATCTTTCTCCCACAGGACAAATACCAGCTGGGGAAGATGGTGGTATAAGTTTAGGGGCTACAGAGCATGAAGATGGTAAAGAAATAGCTCAAAGAATAACAGCTAAGTTTAATGCATTTAAAGACTCTCGTTCATGTGAGATTCATTCATTTCAAGGCTGGAAGGAAAGTAGCAATAATAGAGTTACTCATGATGATAAAGAAGAATTAGCATGGATGAGATATGGCAGTAAGTTGTATATTAATCATTTTGAAAAAAATAAAAATGAGGGTGCTTTTCATCGTGGCAAAGTCATACCTTTTTCTGACTATTTATATCTTTATGCTGGTAAGAAAAGTATTTATAGTGAAGGTTTTGGTAGGGATCATACTTTAAGTATTTGTTCTAGTGCTTGGAATTATGTATTTGCAAACCGAAACCGTCAGTCAGAGGGTAATACAGTTGGTGAACGGTTAATGACAAGAATGTTTGATGCTTATGCCGCCTCTACATCATCGCCTGATTCATTGCCTTCTAAAGAGAATCTGTCAGGAAAATGCATGAGAGTTTGTAATATTACAGAAAAGAGAGATCAGCCTGAGTGCAATGTTAAACGAGTAGGTCGTGAGTACATAAAATTGCACGAATTTTTTGGTGGCTTAAAAGCTAGTTTTTGCAGTGTGGGTGAACGTAAAAATAAAATAGAAGGATTTATTGAGGAGATTAAAGGTGCTAAAAATACGTTTTCACAATGGAATCCTGGAATGCTTAGCCCTGAAGACGACCCTGAAGGCAACAAGATAGAGTTTGCAGTTGAAAAGGTAAGTGATATTAATAGTCATGTTTTTGATGGTCCTATTCAAAGTATTGAATTGAAAGATGGGCCCGGAAATGAAGATAATTTTGTTGCAAGCATTGAAGTTGGTAAAGCTAAGAACGGGTGTGTTATAAAAGCCCTTAATAGATATATACACACATCATCAAAACTTAATGAGTTGCGGTTGATGATTCATAAAGCACATTTTGCAGCTGAAAACTGTGTTGATAAAGGTAAGTTGTACCTTGAAGCTCTTAAAAAACTAGAAGCTTCCCAAAATAGTGAAGATGATAAAAGTGATAGCATTAGCATCACTTTTAAGTTTAAAAAAGAAGAAGATCAACGACCTTAAAATTTTAGAAGGGAAGTTATGACATCTTAAATCTCTAAGTCTATGATGGCATGCTAGCTACACTAGCTACACTAGCTACAAGAGCTGAAGTCTATATGTTGATTCCATACCAATTGATGGATGGTAAAAAACAGGTTTTATGTATTAAGAGATAATGACACATGATAAAACAGTAAACGAACTGGGGCTCAGATGAACTAAGCAACTTATCGTGGAAAGGTTTTGTCCTGACTTTAACATATTAAGCTGAGTCATAATTTTTGATAATAATAGAAATCCTCTGAGGTGAGAATAGTGGTATATGTTAGCTGGTGTAGTCAAGATAAGAACTATAGTCAGTTTTTTGATCCATGGTGAGATGTCCTGTTCTATCAAAAACCAAGATTCGGTTGGCGATGGTTTGGATAAACTCATGATCTGTAGATGAAAATATAACAGTTCCTTTGAATGCGCTGATGCCGTTATTAAGAGCTGTGATGCTCTCAAGATCAAGGTGGGCTGTGGGGTTATCTAAGATGAGTAGGTTGGCTTTTTGAAGCATCATTTTTGCAAGAATACATCGTACCTTTTCTCCTCCCGAAAGTACTTTTACTTTTTTATGTACATCATCTTTAGAAAAGAGCATACGTCCTAGAAAACTTCTGAGAAAGGTTTCATCTTGTTGTTTTTCGGTGGTGAATGTACCGAGCCATTCAAGTAAACTCTTATCTTGATCATTTTCAAAGTAGCTGTGATGATCTTTGGGAAAATACGAACGTGATATGGTGACGCCAAAACGGAGTGCTGAGTCATGTTGTGATAGTTGAGAGTTACCGAGAATGGATAATAAAGCTGTTTGGGTTGCGTCATCACCGAGTATCACCACCTTGTCACCTTTTTCAATGGTGACATTGACCTTATGAAGCAATGTCTTGCCATGACTTTCATAGCTAAGATCATGGATGGTAAGAATATCTTTACCAGCTTCGCGTTGTTGTTCAAAATGGATATAAGGATATTTACGTGAAGAAACCGGTAGGGATGAAAGATCAAGAGATTCAAGAATTTTACGTCTTGATGTAGCTTGTTTGGACTTTGCTGCATTTGCAGAAAAACGAGCGATGAATGTTTTGAGTTCTTTAGCTTTATCTTCAGCTTTTTTCTTTTGATCAGAGCGTAATTTCAAATTCAATTCTGAGGCTTGTAGCCAAAAAGAGTAGTTGCCGGAATAAATGGTGATGCGTGAATAATCAATATCTGCCATATGAGTACAGACACGATTGAGAAAATGGCGATCATGGGAAACCACAATAAGAGTGTTTTTGAATTCAAGAAGAAAGTTTTCAAGCCAGTGGATAGCCTCAATATCTAAATCGTTGGTAGGTTCATCAAGTAAAAGAACATCAGGGGCACCAAAGAGAGCTTGGGCAAGAAGCACTTTGACCTTTTGGGCTCCGTTGAGTTCTGCCATGGATTTATGTAAGATATCAGCGCTAAGTCCTAGTCCTGATAATAGAGTTCCAGCTTCAGCTTCAGCCTCCCATCCACCAAGTTCAGCAAATTCGGCTTCCAGCTTACTAGCAAGAATGCCATCTTCTTCACTAAAAGGCTCTTTTTCATAAATTTTGCTGCGTTGTTGGCCTATGGCATAAAGCTTGGGGTTACCGAGTGTGATGCAATCCAGTACGGACTCTTGATCATAGGCATGATGATCCTGTTTGAGAAAAGAGAGTCTTTGTCCAGGATGTGTACTTACCTGACCAGAGTTGGGAGCTATTTCTCCGCTAAGGACCTTCATAAATGTGGACTTCCCTGCTCCATTAGCCCCTATTAATCCATAGCAATTGCCAGGAGAGAAGGTGATGTTGACATCTTCAAAGAGTTTGCGATCACCGAAACGTAAAAAGACATTGTGGGTTGCAATCATAAAATTATTCTGACAAAAAAAGTGGATATATACAGATAGATAGTAACTGCTGAAGTTGACTGAAGTTGACTGAAATTGACCTGGGGGGGCACGTTACAGTTCTACCTTGATTTGCACTGTATTGCAAAGTTTTGCAATAGTATCGCTTTTATAAATCTTTATGGAGCCGTTTGCAAATGGAGATCGTGGTGTGGTCTTGTGGGTTTTGGGATTTTTTGGAAGGTAAGCAGTATTTATGGATAGTGCTTTGATCATCTACCCAACGAAGATTTAAAAGAAAAAGTCCTAAATCATGGAGGACTCTTTTAACAGAAGGCACGTTTTGTACTGTGGAAGGATCTTCAGCCATTAAGGTGTCCCAATGATCTATCAGTACGGGAAGGTCTTTGTAGGTTTGAAGAAATGGGCTTGTTTGATCTTTGTCGTTGAGGCTTTTGAAAGCTTGGCCTTCTTCTGAGAGGGTTTGGGTGGCTTGGAAAAATATGTAGCTACTTGCCCATAGCGCTACAATGGACCACATACCTGAAACATGAGGACGAAGTTTTTTGAGCACAGGTAAGAGAGCACGTCCGGTGAGTATGGTTGCTGCTGTAGCTGTGCTAGCTCCCATAGCTCCATAGATAGGGGCGCGTGAAGCTAATTTATGGCGTTTGTAAGCTTGATGGAGCTCTTTAAGATTGTGACGTTCTGACTCATCAGGTTGATGGAAGAATACTTTTTGAGGGCTAAAAGAAACACTTTGATCATCGAGGCTGCGAAAGGCAGCCACACAAGAATTGTGTTTAGCAGTTCCCATCACATCCACAAGGCAAGACTGAAAATGATATGTGTAATCATCGTGTTGGACAAATCGTAGCACGTAGTGAGTGTCGTTTACGGCATTGAGAGAAGAGCTATGGGGATCGGTGTGTGTTGATGGGGATTTGCAGCTCCATATCAGAGCTAAAGCGCAAAGGGCTATAGCTGTTAGGATATATGGAATATATTTGGCTAGGATATATGGAGTATATTTGCGGGGGTATGTATTCACGGTATCTCACTGTGACAAAAGAAGTGATATGGCATGTGGTTTGATGCTGGGTTATCGATGGGCAGTTAAGAATATTTAATGACTTAATGAGAGAGAAGGATAAAAGAACTGTTAGTAAGCTTTAGCAAATAGGACAGAATGGGAGGCTTTTTGATGGCTAAAGGCGCATTTGGCATCTGGGTTATGTTGATGGGGGATATTTTGTGGTTTTAGTGGAATGCAACGTGGTGAGAGTTTGTGTTTTGCTAAAAATTCATGGCCTATGGCATCTTTGCACCATGGCAGGTAAATAAATCCTTTGCCGCCACTAGCGAGAAAATTTTCGGTTTCTTCAAGACTATGGAAGCTATGAAGATGTGTGCTAAGGAATGTGCGGGCTTTATCTATTAAGTATGTGTGTAGAGCTGAGAGTTCTTCGGTGATGGCACGAAGAAATGCAGCTTGGGGTAAGGTTGTTTTTGTATGGGTGCGGTTATCTCTGCGTGCAAAACTTACAGTCTGTTCTTTGAGTTCTTTGGGTCCTATTTCAATACGGATAGGAACACCGCGTTTGATATGTTGCCAGTTTTTCTCTCCTGGACGAATAGAACGCTGGTCCACATGAACACGAAGGGGCTCTTTTGCGTAGTGCAGAGAAGATAAGGATTCTTTGAGTATGTGACAGTACTTGAGAATATCTTTATCTTGGTTTGTGTTGCGTAATATGGGTTGGATAACAATGTGTTTGGGTGCCACTTTAGGAGGAAGCACTAAGCCATCATCATCACTGTGGGTCATGATCATACCGCCAATAAGTCTGGTGGAAACCCCCCAAGAAGTGGTCCAGGCATGCTGTTGCTCGCCTTGTTGGTTTTGAAAGCGGATATTATAAGCTTTGGCAAAAATCTGTCCAAGAAAATGGCTGGTTCCAGCTTGAAGGGCTTTGCCATCTTGCATCAAAGCTTCTATACAATAGGTTTCAACAGCTCCTGGAAAGCGTTCATCGGGTGTTTTGGTCCCGGATATGGTAGGTATGGCTAGATAATCACTGACAAAATCAGAATACAGTGACAGCATGGCGGTGGTTTCTTCTTGAGCTTCTTCAGCTGTGGCATGAACGGTGTGGCCTTCTTGCCAGAGAAACTCAGAGGTACGCACAAAAAAGCGCGTTCGCATCTCCCAACGCACTACATTAGCCCATTGATTGATAAGAATGGGTAGGTCACGATATGAATGAACCCATTTAGCATAGGTTTCTCCGATGATGGCTTCAGAAGTAGGACGTACCACATAAGGTTCTTCAAGGGGAGAAGCAGGCGCCAGTTTTCCTTCCTGCGTAGACGTTAACCGGCTATGGGTGACCACAGCACATTCTTGGGCAAAACCATCGATGTGAGAGGCTTCTTTTTCGAGAAGCTTGATAGGAATCAAAAGAGGAAAATAGGCGTTTTCATGGCCGGTATCTTTGAAGCGTTGATCGAGTTGTTTTTGGATGATTTCCCATATGCCATACCCCCATGGTTTTATCACCATAGAGCCTCGAGATGAAGAATGTTCAGCAAGGTCAGCTGCCATAATCACTTGCTGATACCAAGCAGCAAAATCCTGGCTACGCTGAGGTGTGATGGCTGTTTTTTTGTTAGCCATAAAATTTTTGCTCCTAAGAATGGTGTTCTATGTTATCTATGCCCAGAAGAGTTCATCTATAGAGCATATGCTGCATATGCTCTATATATACTTTAGTAGTGTACAAAAGTGTATAAATTGTATATCTCTATGTACATAGCATAACCAAGGTATTTCTTAAAAGCTTGTAACTTGTAAGAGGTGTATAATATGAGGGGATACTGTGATACTGTGATACAGCAAGCTCCTTAGGTGTTTTCTAGGTAGCATGTATGGTATGTATGGCAATGTATGGCATAAAATGTATGGCATAAAATGTATGGCATAAAAAAACCAGCAGGTATTTTAGATAACTTTATGATGCAAGGTGTGAAGAATGGTGCGTATTCGTTTAGCTCGTCATGGTCGGAAAAATCGTCCGTTTTATCACGTAGTGGCTGCTGATAGTCGCTTTCCTCGTGATGGACGTTTCATTGAAAAATTGGGCAAGTATGATCCTGGTCATCATCCATCCTTAGTGGACCTTAATGTAGAAAGAATTCAGCATTGGTACGGTTCTGGGGCTCAGTTGTCTCATCAGGTGAAGGTGATATTAGAAAAGCACAAGGTTGCTCTTAAGCGTTTTCATACTCATAAAAATCCTGTAACTCCTGTCATTTCCTCCTCGTAATAGCCAAGCATTCATAAGCGAGAATGTGTATTGTCTATGGCTAAAAGATCACGCATAGAGATGTACTGTGGTCATGATGTGGATGATAGCTGGATATGTGTGGGGTACGTGGGCAAACCTTATGCTTTGCAGGGTGGGATGTATATCCATTTAGGGGTGCATGCTTTTGCTTATGGGTTAGAGGGACTTGCAGTACAACCTCCTACGGGTGTCTGTTTGCAGCGTCTGTCTTTGAAATCCTTGCTCTGTATAGATGTGGATCAACACAAGCTACATCAACCAAATCAACTCAATATAGCAACGCAGAAAACATCATCATCGTATGAAGTGAAACGGCTACGATATGTGGGTTCTGTGCAACATTTGGATCTTTATCCATCTTTTGTGGTACATCTTGAGGGTGTGGATGGGCGTTCTCAGGCATTAGTTCTTCATTCTCGTATGGTTTGGGCTCTTCGTGAAGACTTAGTGGCTATGAGAGAGGTGGGTGGTGATTATGTATTTTGGCAGGATGTATATCAAAAACCGGTATGGCAAGATGATGTGATATTAGGTCATGTGGTGGATATTCAGCATTTTGGTGCTTCTAATGTTTTGACTATTTTGCATCCTCTTCAAAATCGTTTTCTTGAATTACCTTTTGTTAAAGATTACTTTGCTCCTTTGAAAAGAGACGAGAAGACAGAGACAAAAGAAGGCTTTTTAAAATGTTTGAAAAAAGCAGCTGATCTGGAAGATCTATGGCAGAATTCATAAAACCTACCTTACGTTTTGTAACGATTTATCCTCAATTGGTGAGTCATTATCTTGACTTTGCGGTGATGGCTCAGGCACAGAAAAAATCCTTGGTCCATTTTGAGACCCATGATCTGCGTGCAAGTTCTACTTTGCCTCACCGAGCTGTGGATGCTCCTCCTTATGGAGGAGGAGAAGGGATGGTGATGCGTGCTGATGTTTTGGCGTGTGCTGTAAAGAGATATCCAGATGATTATATCATCACCACATCTCCTGCAGGGCGGTATTTTGATCAACACGAAGCACAGCGGTTATATGAATTATTCATATCGGGGCGGTCTATCACGTTTGTATGTGGGCGTTTTAGTGGCCTTGATGAACGTTTTATCAAAAAATATGTGGATGATTCGTATAGCTTAGGTGATTTTGTTGTTAGTGGTGGAGAATTACCGTCTTTGATGATTGCCGAAAGTATTGTACGCCTGTTACCAGGGGTATTGGGTAATCATGTGAGTGTGCAACAAGACTCGTTTGGAGTGGCTTTAAAAAATCAGCTTCATGCTCCCCTCTATACCCGTCCTGAAATGTTTGAAGATATGCCTGTACCGCAGGTGTTACGTTCAGGTGATCATGCTGCCATTAAGCAATGGAAGGAGCAAGCAAGTCAGAGGCGTAGTGCTCAAAAATTTAGGCGATGATGCTTTAGTAGGCCATAAGATGCGTTCCTAAAAGGCGTTTTGTTCCTTGGTTGAGAGGGATATAGATCATTTCTCTGGCAAGAAATCCATCATCTAAAACATAAGTGCCTGAGATGCTCGCTCGGCTGAGGGTTTTTTGAGAGATCACTTTCATCAGTGGTGGGATACGCACGGTTTGGGCTTTTGTGTATAGAGAAATGATCCACATCATCACATCATAGCCAAGAGCTGCTAGCAAGGATGGGCTTTTGTTATGCTGTTCTGTGTAGAGTTTGACAAAGTCTTTGCGAAAAAAATCTTTATCAGCTGCACTCACATATCCTATCTCCATACTCCAGGGGTGTTGTTGCATGCTCGGATGCTCCCAGTGATCAAGTCCCATGGCTATATGTCTATAGCCTTTGCGCTCTAAAGCTAGCAGGAGTGGTAAAGAATCTTTAGCACTGAGCATCATACTGACAGCCTTGGCTTTAGAAAGCAGTATGGTGGTGCCTATATCTGACCAGGTTTTTTCTGTGTTATCTTGCCAGGTCTGGTCCAGCGGAGATGAGGGTGTTGAAAAAGGATAATGGAGAATGGTTTGTGGTGAGCGTAGTGAGATCACTTGGAGTGGTGGGATATCTTGATGTGTTTGAGGTTGAAGTGTTGAGGCAAATGCTTGGAGAATGGCTAGATTCTCTGTTGAATGCTCATCATCTATGATGGCGATAATGTCTTTGCTTGTGAGATGTTTTTCGTTGATGAGGTAATCAGCTATAACTTTGGCTTGCCAGCCATAGCTAGCGGTAAATGAGATACTGTATGGTTGCGTGGCAAAACCTTCTATCCAACGTGGTAATAAAGAAATAAAGAGCCGTTGATGTTTTTGAGCAATATCACTGTATGCTTGGCTTTCTAAAGAGGATAAACCACCGATAAGGATACTCACACGATCTTCGGTGTATAGTTGCTCTGCAAGTTGTTTGGCTCGTTGATGATCTCCTTGATGATCGCGGATGATCAATTCTACTTTGTTGTAGTATTCTTTTTGTCTGCCAAAACCTGCGACGGCTGTTAGTGCTGGAGAATTTTGCCATAGCACAGGAGAGAGAGCATGCTGGATGCCCTCAAGAATCTCTTGGGCGTATTCTCCTCCTCCTGAGGAAAATGGTAGGAGGAGGCCTACTTTGAGATTATCTACGGCTTTTTTAGAAGGCATATCATCTAAAGATTGTGATGCTGGAAACCACCAGAAACTGATAATGACAGCACCGATAAATGTGATGATGGTGATGATTCGATACATAGTTTTGCGTGTTTGATGGTGTAAAGAATGGGATAGAAAGGATGATATACAGTTGATTTTACAGATAATGTAGAGATCGTTTATGTAAATCTTGAAATATGTCGAAAGATATGCATGTGGGTGTTGCCATTTACGCTGGTGGAGAGAGTAGTGGAAACGCAGTGAGATGTTTAAGTTTAAGTGTTTAAGAATGAATGTATGACTTTACTACTCAGTAACATAACAAGGTTATGTTCTATAGACTATAAAGACAGTATATGATCTTCTGCCGTGTATGGATGAATGTTTTCATAGCTATCCTATGTGTTATGGGAGTTATGGTGGTGAGTTGTCAGAAAAAGACACCTCATAGAAATGTGTCAGATGGTGATTCATCATCTGTTGTGGATCAGGAATCCGATCATGTGTCTTCATCATCATCAGCACATAAGCCAAAAGCGCAAACATCTTCTTCGAATGCTTCAATGAGTGTGCCTTCTGCGGTCATGGATTCATCCAATTTATCCAATCAAGCTATTTATAAAGCTAGCTCAACACCGCAAGTGGTGAATTTGAGTAGATTGAATCCTTTGCAGAGGGAGTTAGCGGACAAGAAAAGAGAGCATGATAGTAGACAAAAACAGATTAACGATATATTGAGCTGCAACGCTGCTTTGTGTAAAGCCCTTATCGACTATCGTTTGGATTGTCCTTTGTTGGGTTTTATCACCATTCGTGAAGATTACGTGGCAAAGTGTAATCAAGATGCGAGAGATCATCAAAGGGTACTCATTGACTTTAAATTTGATAAGGATGATGATCGGCTACCCAGAAAAATGGAAGTAGAGATAAAGGTTCACGGTAGTGGTAAAGAGTTTGTGGCTAAATTAGATGGTAGTGATGGTGATTGGTATAAGGAATTGGATTTTACTGAAAAAAAAACAGGTTCTCCCAATCATGATGATCGTTTCATGGATATTAGTGACATAACATTGCGTTCTAAAAGCGGTCCTTTTCCAGGAAACCGTTATATCTTCAAGGTGTATGTGATGCTTAAGGTAAATTCAACGTCTTTATTTGGTAAGATGGCCCAACCGACGGAGGTATCACCCACAGAATGGAAAATCCCATTTCAGAAGGCTTTTGACGATTGGAAAAAAGAATCGGCATGTAAGCCTGATGTGTCTGAGGTGTTGAAATCTTGTGGGGCTGGTTCTGAGGGGTCGTAATGGAGTTATTGGTGATAATGAATAAGTTATGATAGAGCGTGATGTGGCTTAGATGGATCATTAAGGATGACTGAGTGAAGTGGTATAGAATCTCATGGTTTGGTTGGCTGATGTTGGTGGGTTGTTTAGGCTCATCGAATGATAGAGGCAATGGTAATAATTATACGCAATCATCATCTAGCGAGCCAGAACCAGGCTCGCTAGAAGCTTATGCAAAAGAAGATCCTGGTCTAACAGCAGCAGAATTGAAATTGATGGTTTCTTTAAAGTCCAAGATTGATGAACTTGACGATAAGATTGAAGATCAGAGTGAGTCCTTTATCAGTGCTACTGATACTACGAAGTTACTTCAAGTACACTTAGGACAAACCCTTAATATGGGTTGTGTTCTGGATCTGGAAGTGGATAGTTTGAAGATCACTATGCAGGGCACCAAGTTAGAAGATAAAGACCATGGTATAAGTAGGGTTAATCTTTTTTCTAGTGAGGCAAAGAATTCTAATGATGATCTGCAGTTATTTTTTGATGAAGATATATTTGTGGATTTAGAAGAATGGAAGACAGGACAAGAACAACCGATAATTCTTAGTAAACCTGTTAAATTACGTGATCTGCGTTATGTGCGATTGGATAAAAAAGGCTATAACTTTAAGGTCTCTGATTACAATGAAGATCATTATCAAGCAGGTATGCTTGGTAATAAGAAGATCATTAATGAGCGTTATCATACTATAGAAACGCATCGTTATCGGTTGGAGAGCATAGAGATCAAGGCTTTGAGTGGCAAAAAAGAGCCTCTTCTGTTGTATAGCCGTAGCGGTATTGGTTATGAGTATGCATATCATGGTCGTTCGTTTGTAGATTATAAGCTTAGAAGCACAGAAGAGTATACCACACTGCTGGGGATAAAGGATTGTGAGTAGTTGCTGTGTACTAGGCTGTGTACTAGCTTAAGACTAGCTTATAAGACTAGCTTATAAGACTAGCTCATAAGACTAGCTCATAAGATTAGCCATGTGTTGAGCGGTTTGATGGTATTCTTTGATGATGTCATCTACAAGAGTTTGACAGGTGGGAATATGGTCGATCATACCGCTTACTTGGCCAATTTCTAGTTCTCCGCTGTGGAGATCTCCTTCAAACATTCCAGCTTTAGCACGGCCTTTGCCGAGAAGTTCTTTGAGTTCTGCTGCTGATGCACCGCTAGTTTCAAGTTGCTCCACTTGATGAAAAAAGGGGTTTTTGAGAAGTCGTACGGGAGCAATAGCTCTGAGTTTGAGCTGGGTGTCTTCAGGGGATGCCTCACATATAGCTTGTTTAAAAGCTGGGTGGGCGCTGGATTCTTGGGTGGCAGCAAAACGCGATCCTATTTGGACACCATCAGCACCAAGAGCCATGGCTGCATACATTTGCTTACCACTGGCTATACCTCCTGCTGCCAGTATAGGAATAGAAACCTGTTTTTTGACTTGAGGAATAAGTACCATACTGGTGAGTTCATCACGGCCGTTATGCCCTCCTGCTTCAAAGCCTTCTACCACTACAATATCAACTCCAGCATCTTCACATTTTTTAGCCATGCGTGGTGTAGCTGTGACATGTATCACAGTTGCATGACGTTCTTTAAGCCAAGGGGTAAAGATCTTGGGACTGCCAGCTGATAAAATAAAACACCGTACTCCAAGGTCGTAGGCTTCTTTGATCTGATCTGCTGATCCTTCATACATAATCGGTACATTGACAGCAAAAGATGTTATGCCGTGATCTTGGACTTTACAGATATGCTTTTTAAGCAAGTCTCCTTTAAGAGATCCTGCTCCTAAAACCCCTAAACATCCTGCCTTGCTAGCAGCTATGGCTAAGTTAGCTCCTGATGTCCAAACCATGCCTGCTTGAATAATGGGGTAGCGGATCTGAAGACGTTCACATATTTTTTGTGGTTGTGCTGTGAATTGTGAAGATGTCATAGCATGCTACTTTAAAGAATGTAGGTGATGGTGTAGATGTATATAAGCCATAGAAAAACGTACCATGATAGCTCTGGTTTATGTTATACATCTTTTATATATCGTCTTGTGATATCAAAGAAAATAAGAAACATCCATAAGGTTTGGCTATAACATTTCTGTTTTCAAGGGTCGTTAGAATAGGTGTTATGGAATGAGTGCTTGTGACAGGCCTGAGCTTATAGGATAGCTCATAAGCACATATAATCATTCATAGCTGGGACAAATAGCTGGGACAAATAGCTGAGACAAATAGCTGAGACAAAAGAAGCAAAAAATATAGAAAAAAGCATAAAGTGAGACATACACATACAACATTCAAATGGCGGTTTATGATGTTATGGCAGCAGGGTGTGCAACAATTTTTGTCAAGCTTTGATAGGTTTATGCTTGGTAGAGTTGTCGTCACAGTGAGTATTTTATCGGTGTTTTTTGGTGACGTGTTGGGTAGTGGTAGTGCTTTAGCTCAAGAGGATTTATCAGCTGAAGATGATGATACGTATACACAAAAGGATCCTTCTTACCGGGTTCCTCAATCAGATTCACTGTATGATACAACCCAGCCTCGTGATGCTTATATGCGTGGCACATCTTCGTTCTTAGTCGATCTAAGAGGTACTGTTGGCAGTGCATCAGTGCGAAGGGTAGGTAGTAGAAGAGAAGCAGGTAGTGGTGGTTCGAGTGGTGTGGGCCGTGTGTATTCTTTGGCTGGTCTTTATAATCTTGCCATCACTCCAGAGAGTCGTGTCCATGTGGGTGCTGAGATATCGACTACAGATGTAGGCTCTTTTTACACACACTCTCATGCAACGTTTCCTCTAAGAGGCTATGGTGTCAAATTGGCAATGGATTGGCAGCTGGGTTTTAGTAAATGGCGAGCTGGTTTAGGAACATTCTTTGGATTGGTGCAAGATTCTATAACCAAACAAAATCTTACTGTTAAGACCGAAGGTTTTGTTGCAAGGATGGAAACTGTGTTTTCTTTTGATGTGAGTTCGCGTTTTTATCTTCAAGCAGGTGGTGGTTATGGGCGATATAAACTCAATCGTTCATCAAGCCCTAGTGGTAATGCAGGCACATTAGATAAAATCGCGAGTCCTTTTATATTTACGATGCCTTATGCCTTCTTAGCAGTGGGTGTGCATGTGTGGCATATGTGATGATATGTTTTAGGTATGTAGCTGGATACAACCGGTTATATTAAATTGCGTTATAACTGTGTTATGGTAAGTCCAGACATTGCATGTGCATGGTCAGGGTAGTTATGGTGAAAACATCACCAATGCATGTGATGGACGAACCAATGTGCAATAACCTTGAGTCTTGATATTCTCAGTGAGTCGTGTACCATAGGCCTCTATCATAGATACATTGATCATCAAAATCATAGAGACATTGAGAATCACCAATTATAGGCTAGGCATTTCATTTATATGTGACAGAGGCCACTGAGACAATGGCGATAGTGGCAATTGGTGATAGTGGCAAATGGCGATAGATAGTGAAAGATAGATAGTGAAATAAGCATAGCTTTGGAAAGCTTGGGAGGTAATAAGAAAAAAATCATGAAGTTATATTCACAGAAAGTGGTTGGTAGTTGACAGTTGGCACAAGAGGCATTACGGTAAAGTCTTTAGGTAAGTTCTAAGTTTCTCCCAGGTTATGTAGGGTGTGTAGTGGTGTATAGCAGTATATGTAGTAGGGTATGTATTGGATATGTAAGAATGATTTTGGGATGGAATTTTGTTATAATATATGGAAATGTGTGAGATGTTTATGTGAAATAGTGTTATAGTGTTTTAAGTTATGGAGCTGGTTCTTAAAATTTATTGGAGAATGTGTTATGAATTCATCGGTGTTGTTATCTAGAGTTTTTGGGGCAAAATCTTGTTATAGAGCCTTGGTATGTCTTATGTTGGGTGCCTCTTTAGCTTTTTCAGGAGTGGCTCTAGCGCAAGATGCAGGTAAGAAGTCTGGTTCGTCTATGAAGGCAAAGTCTGGAAAGTCATCAAAAGGCATGTCTTATGTTGCTGTGGATATTGATACTTTGGTTGGTATGAAGACTACTAAGACACTTGCAGCAGATGAAAAAGAGGTAAAATGGCCTTTGGGTTTTCGTCTTGGTGCAGGTTATAGTCATGGTCTTAAAGGGTTCAACTTGTTTGGTGGTGCTGGAGTCGTTTTGTATCAAAACAAAGTGGCTAACAAAGATGCGGATGATAAGTTGCAAAAAGTCACGCCTACAGGGTTTTTTGTGAAACTTGGCGGTAATGCTAGTGTTCATAAAAAAGTTAACGTGGGCGGTAATCTATCTTACACTTACCTACAAAAACTAGTTGGTGCTAAGACATACAAAGGTATGTATGCTGGTGGTGAATTAGTGGTTAGTGGAGAAGTTTACAAAAACCTTAGTCTTAACTTTGGTGGTGGTATGAACTTCTGGAACAAGAAACCTGCTGAAACCGATGTCACAAAGCTTAAGGAAAATGAAGTAGTGGTTTATCCACCTAAGTTTTATCTGCTTGCAGGTTTTCATTTGAATGTGTATCAGTTGTAATATAGATACACACAATTATAGATAGCAAAAATAAAATAATAGAATTACAACAGAACTACAAAAAGTAGACAGTAGACAAAAAGCGGACAAAAAGCCTAGAGAGCTGCCTTGCGGTAGCCTCTAGGCTTTTTTTATTACTTAGGAGTTTTTTTGGATAGGCATTATATGTAAGGTCCTGTGAACTATATGATATTTAAGTGTGTGTTATGATGATGCATTCATCACGTAGCGGATATTTAAAAAGGTATAGGAGCAGGTATTATGGATTCATCGAGGTTGTTGTTTAGAATGTTTGAGACAAAAACATGTTTTAAAGGCTTGGTATGTTTGATGCTGGGTTTTTCTTTGCTTTATTGCACGGTGGCTTTAGGCCAGAATTCAGATAAGAATTCAGGTCAAAGATCAGATAAGAATTCAGGCAAGAAGAAATCCGTGTCGTCTACTAAGCAAAAATCTGGTGAGCCAAAATCATCTAAAAATCCTTCTTATTTTTCCTTGGATTTTAATGGTACGGTAGGTGTGGGGTCTACGGAGCCTGCTTATCTAAAAAAATTAAAAGAGGTAGCCAAAGCTTTTGGTTATGAGGAAAAAGAAGACTTTCCTCTAGGAGCTAGTGTTGAGCTAGGATACAATCAAGGCTTTAAAGGGTTTACGTTATCTGGTAGCGGTGTGTTTTTTGTTCATCAATATAAAGTGGTCTATAAAGATAAAAAAACAGAAGAAAATAATACTGCAGAAAAAAAGAATGCAGGAGTAAATTTTAAAACGGGAGGTTATCACAAAGATGTTATGCCTACAGGTTTTGGTGGCAAATTGGGTGGTAGAGTGAATGTAACCGACAATTTCGCTTTGGGCCTTAATGGGACGTTTAATGTTTTTGTAAAGCTGTTTGGTAATAAAATGTATAGCGGTAAGTATATGGGTGTTGAGCTTGTTTCGTCTGCAAAAGTGGCTCAAAGATTTTATTTGAAGTTTATCGCTGGTACAAATTTATGGCAACCCATTTCACTAGGAGACTCGATAGTGAATGCACTTACGAGTAAGGAAGAGATAGTTTATCCTTTCGTGCCTAAGTTCTATGTGCTCTTAGGCTTTCATTTGAATATATTTCAAGTGTCATAAACAAAAGCATATAAAAAGTTCATAAGCAGCTAAAACACATTTTGAAAATACCAAACCATAGAATCAACAATACAATAAGAAATATGTATGAGGTTATAGGTCTGCCTTGAGGTGGCTTTTAGGCTTTATACATAGAGAAGAATAAAGTATCCATAGTCATTTCCTTTATGGCATATGCCTGTGTGCATAGTATTTATGGCATTTCATCGCATGACTTGTTTGAAACAATAAAGATTTATTCTGTAATGAATGTAAGGCTTTCTCAAACACTATTTTTTATTCATAAAAAAATAGTGAAGAAGCTGTGAAACCATCATTTTTAGTATCTAAAAAGTCTGTTTTCGGAGATTAACAGTGTTTTATGAGAAAAAATATCGAAGTCAGCAATTATGTTTTAGTGTCTTGTTGTACTTGGTAATGGGGGGTTTTTTGTCTTTTGGAACAGTCGCTTTAGGTCAGAGTTTAGATAAAGATAAGAAGTCATCTGTTTTGTCTACTGAGAAAAAATCTAGTGAGCAAAAATCATCTAAAAATCCTTCTTATTTTTCCTTGGATTTCAATGGTATGGTAGGTGTGAGTTCTACGGAACCTATTCTTTTAAAAATGTTAAAAGTAAAAGAAGGAAAAAAAGATCCTTTTGATGGTTATGAAGAGAAAGAAGACTTTCCTTTAAGAGCTAGTGTTGAACTAGGGTATAATCAAGGCTTTAAAGGGTTTACGTTATCTGGTAGTGGTGTGTTTTTTGCTCATCAATATAAAATTCTTTTGAGGAGTAACCTAAAGAAGTATCAAAAGGTTATGCCCACAGGTTTTGGTGGCAAATTGGGTGGTAGAGTGAATGTAACCGACAATTTTGCTTTGGGCCTTAATGGGACGTTTAATGTTTTTGTAAAGCTGTTTGGTGATAAAACCTATAGTGGTAAGTATATGGGTGCTGAGCTTGTTTCGTCTGCAAAAGTGGCTCAAAGATTGTATGTGAAGTTTGCCGCTGGTATGAATTTCTGGCAATCCTGGACATTCTTAGACTTAATGGCTGCTATCGTTAAGAGGGATGAAAATGAAGTTTTTCCTTTTGTGCCTAAGTATTATGCGCTTTTAGGTTTTCATTTGAATGTATTTCAAGTGTCATAAACAATAAGTATACAAAAATTTGATAGACAGTCAAAAAAATACATATGATCTTAAAGAATCATCCTTGTGGGTGTCTTTAAGCTTTATTATCATCTTGTGTATGGTTTTAATGTGTGCTTAAAAATAAATGGTCACTGTTTGGAAAGCTGGATTTGAAAATTCAGTGATGCTTTATGACTAACTATGGGTTGTGATAGAGATTCATTTGATTTCATGTAGTCTTCTTCTCCTCTATTTCATATTTTATGAAAAGTTAGATGTGATTTTGGCGCCATCTTTTTTCTTTTTTTAAAAGCTCATATTCACGTTTTCCATGTCCTTCAAGAGAAGCATTTTCTTGAGCTCTTCTTAGTAAATAAGGAAGCATAGAGTCATAGGGGCCATAAGGGATATATTTTGTTACCGGGTAGTTTTTTTGAGCAAGATAAAAAGAGATATGATCACCCATGCCTAAAAGTTGGGAAAAACATAGTTGAGAGTCTTTTGTTTCTACGTTATGGTTTTGAAAAAAAGGTAGTGCTTTTTCAATGGATTTTTCATTGTGAGTTGCAATATAGGTAAAAATAGTGTTTGGTTGTTGTAAGCAAAAAGCTAGTGCTGCATCATAGGCAGTGTCGGTTTCTTTTTTGGTTTCAAACAATGGAGATGGGTAGTTGTGTTTTTTTGCCCGGTGTCTTTCTTTATCTAAATAGGCTCCACGCACTAACTTTATGGCTAGGATTCTTTTTTCTTGAACACATTTTTGATGTAATTTTTTTAAGTAATGGAGGCGATCATAGCGGTACATTTGAAGGGTGTGATAGACAGTGGCTGTAGTGCTAGTATTATAGTTAAGCATGAGCTTTTCTACAAGATCATCAATGGCATCCTGGATCCAACTTTCTTCAGCGTCTATTAAAACCTTGACGCCTTTTTTTTGTGCTGCAAGACAGAGCTGATGAACCTTAGAACACATAGTCTTATAGTGTTTTTTTTCTGAAGGTAAAAGAGAAGAATCTTGTGAACTTACCTTCATCAGGACATCTTTGGGACAAAGGGCGGTGATTTTTAAGACGCAAAATGGAATATGACCTGGTTTTGATGCGCAAAACTGAATGAGATCATAAAGATGACGTAACGTCATAGAGTTGTTGGTCTTAGAAGTATCTTCTGTACAGTAATCCAAAGTTAAACGTATATTTCTTTGACGTAGATCCTGAGTGCTTTGCCATGCTTTTTCTAAGGTTGCTGCTCCATAAAACCGTTTTAGAGTGAGAGTCAATAAGGGCAAAAAAAGGCGCGGTAACATCAGCATAATAGGAATAAAAAACGTTAAAGTATTGCTGAGTCCGATGTGGAAAATCCAAAAAAAGAGCAGACGTCCTTTGAGCTGACGAGAGCTTAAATGAGAAAAACCTATCCTGCTGCGATCAAAGACACTCATGGTATGCTGCTTTCTTACTTTGGTACGTGTGTGTCTTGCTAAGAAGCTCTTATTAAGAAGCTAGAGCTAAGAGTACTATAAGAGTACTAAGAGTAATGTTTTGTAGCATGATTTTAGGATAAAAACTAGCTTTGGCTACAATGAGTAGTAGCATACCAACGTATCATCAGCTTTGACGTTCTTGGTCAGCATGATAGAGTGATGTGCTGAGAGATACATCGTGGGGATTTTGGTTTAAAGACCTTAGTTTTTAAGAGAGGTAAAAGATGACAACCACAGCTTTTTCTGTACCATCTCCTTGGAATGAACCAGTGCAATCCTATGAAAAAGGATCGGTGGTTGAAGAGAAACTTTCTTCAGAGCTGAAAGCTAGAAGGGATAAAGTACAGGAGATACCTATCGTCATTGATGGCGAGCATATTTATGCTGGAGAAGTGGAAGATATTGTGTTGCCTCATGATCATAAAAAAGTGGCAGCGCGCAGCCATAAGGTGACATCAGCTTTGATGCAACGTGCCATTGAATCAAGTTCTAAGCCTCAGAGTGTGTGGTCACAGCTACCACAAAGGGAACGGTGTGCTGTTTTTTTAAGAGCTGCTCGTCGAATGAGCACCATTGATCGCTATAAAGTCTTAGCTTCAACCATGTTGTTTCAGAATAAAACAGTGGAGCAGGCCGAATTAGATGCAGCTTGTGAGGCTATAGATTTTTTAAGATACCAAGCTTATTTTGCGCAGAAAGTATGTGCTCTTGCTCCTGAGACATCTGCCAAAGGGGAGTGGAACTCTATGGAGGCTCGTCCATTAGAGGGATTTGTCTTAGCATTAGCACCTTTTAATTTTACAGCTATTTCTATGAATTTAGCAGTGGCACCTGCTTTGATGGGGTGTTCTGTGATCTGGAAGCCATCCTTGGAAGCGTTACCAGCTTCTTATGAGTGTTTGAAGATCTTTGAAGAGTCTGGGCTTCCTCCTGGGGTGATAAATATGGTCAGTGGTGATCCACAGATGATTGGCAATTTTGCTTTTAAGAGTTCTAAGCTGAGTGGTGTTCATTTTACGGGTTCTACTGCGACCTTTCGTCATATATGGAAAAGTGTAGGAGAACGTATATCTTCTTATGACAGTTATCCTCGTCTTGTGGGTGAAACAGGGGGTAAGGGGTTTGTTTTTGTACATCCTTCTGCAGATACCCAGGCTGTTATCAGCTCTTTGGTGCGTGGTGCTTTTGAATATCAAGGACAAAAGTGTTCTGCGGCATCACGAGCATATATTCCTCAAAGTTTGTGGAAGGTGATCAAAGAACCTTTGCTTTCTCTTACGTCTTCTTTGAAGATGGGAGCACCCGATGACAGAGATACTTTTGTGGCTGCTTTAATCAATCACAAAGCTTGGAACAAGGTGAAAGGTTATCTTGACTTAGCTCATACTCAAGATGAATATGAGGTTTTATGTGGAGGCAAAGGCGATGACTCAGAAGGGTATTTTATTCAGCCAACGGTGGTGCAGTCACTGCATCCTAATAGTCAATTGATGAGCGAAGAGATTTTTGGTCCTGTGCTCACTGTGTACGTTTATGCCGACGATACTCTTTGGGATGTGGTGCGGCAGTGTGAAAAAACATCTCCTTATGGACTGAGTGGAGCTATTTTTGCTCGTGATCGGGTTGCGGTATATAACCTCAGTCGCATTTTACGTAACTCTGCTGGTAATCTTTATATTAACGTTAAGCCCACAGGAGCTGTGGTAGGGCAACAGCCTTTTGGTGGTAGTCGTGCTTCAGGAACCAATGATAAAGCAGGCTCTCATCTATTGTTGCAAAGGTGGGTGAACTATCGCACCATCAAAGAGGTTTTTTGTTTAGAAGATAAGTTTCTCTTTCCAGACTCATAGCTTCTTAGTACCGATGGTGCTTGTTACTTGCTCTTAGGGAGGAAAATCAAAGCCATTAGAGTCTGTCTTATAAGCTGCAGCACCCACATCGCATACTCCTGGTTTGCAGCTTATTTCCTCATTTGTAGTCATAATGAAAGCCGTAATACGCTTAGTCATAATTCAGCCTAGATGTTTTTAACAACAATACGTGCTAGTTTAGAAATATTTTTTTTATTATTATTATATGTTTTCTTCTGGAATCCAGTGGAAGGCCCAGCCATAAGATGTGGCAAAAGAATGACGTGGTGTTTTGTTTTTATGGCGATTGTTGAGAAAGCAGATACGGATATGGGGGCGGTGTAGGCCGAGGTATTCTTTCCAGGCAATTTTGGTGCAGGTGTTTTGGCTTTGAGGTATGTGAGCAATGGTGATGTGGCGTCCTTTATGTTTGAGATAGAGCACTTCTTTAGAAGGTTTTGCTTTGTAGTAAGTGGTATGATATTTCCACTCTTGTGGCAGCCCTTCTTTAAGAAAGCAGGCGAATTCTTGTGCTGTTATACCTAGAGACATAGATGATAAAGCGAGTATTTCGTCATCATCTAAGGTGTTGTGGTAGTTGTCTTTTAAAGTGATGTTTTTTTGTTTGCTTAATGATGTGAGCTTTCCTGAAAAATGGGCTTTATGTTTACTGGCTTTGAGTTCTATAACTACTGCTCCTACAGGGTTACTTACTTGGAGGTGTAATCGATATTTTTTATACACCCAATCCAGTGCAAGATTTGGCAGAGGGGAATGCTTGTCAGGATAAAATATAAAATCTCCTCCGCCATCCCAGATAGGTGTTTTGGTGGCTGTGGAACAACGGGAAAAAACTTTAGCCATATGGAGTGATGGGAAGTCTTCTTGCCATGAAAGTTCCTGGCTATGTTGTGGAATGTGTAAGCATGCAGGAAGGAGCGTCCATAGAGCCACAGTGAGGGTTTTGGTGATGAATGTTTTGTGGTACACAGGTTATTTGTTTGGAAGTGGAAGGTAAAGAGCGGTGGTTTTTGTGTCGGATTCTTCTGTTTGGGAACATTGGTTGGTGATACGTTTTTGTAAGTCAGTAATACGGGTGTTATCAGCTGATGAGACATGACGTGTGGTAGCTAAAGAGATAAAATGTCGGGCTTTAGAGCAGTGTTTTTTTTGTAAGTAAAGGGCTGCTAAATGTCCTTCTATAACGCCGTCTTGTGGAGTTAGAGAGTTAGCTTTTAAGAGATACACTTCGGCTTGATCCCACTTCTCTTGTTGATAATACACCCAACCTAGGCTGTCGAGGTAAGCAGCTTGATTGCCAGCGATGGTGATGGCTTTTTGGATCAGTGATTCTGCATCAGATAGGTTAATGCCGCGTTCAGCGTAAAAATAGCCAAGAAAATTCAAAGCTTCATGATGACGAGGAAAAAGGGAGATGAGTTTTTTCAGGGATGTTTGTACTTTGTCTTCTTCTTTAAGATCATAGTACAGATAACTGGCAAGAATCATGAATTGAGCTGAGTTGGGGAAATCCTGTTGTGCTCGGTAAGTGATAGCAAGGGCTGGGTGGTAAAGTTTTGCACTTTGGTACCATAAAATAGCATGCAAGAGGTGTTCGGGTGGTAAGGTGGGATTTTGTAGGAGTTTTTCTATATATAAGAGACCTTGGTCGGTTTTTTTGAGATCAGCGGCAAACTGTGAGGCAAGGATAAGTCCTGAGGCTGCAAGACGGGAATGGGAGGGCAAACGAGATAAGATATTCATAGCTTTATTCAGTCCCTCAGGTGTTTGGACAAATCCCCAGGCTAGTCCTTTCAAGTACTCTATTTCCACATCTTTGCTATCTTCTCTGTGGCGTTGTTGTATGGCTTCAGCAAGCTCGATAGCTTCTTTGGGACGTTTTTGGTGGAGACGTATCCAAATCTTTTGTTTTTCTATGGCAAGAAGATGTGGCAAAGAATGTGTTTGGGTGAGTCGATCAAGGGTGGTGTAGGCATCTTCAATGCCTAAGAGTTTTTCATAAATAGCGAGGACTTCAGAGATGTTTTTCATCTCAGGGTCCATATGTTGATGGACTTTGGTGTAGTAGTGGAGAGCTTCTTGATGGTGGTGGAGTTTGGCTAAAACATAGGCATGAATGACCATGATATGAAGGTTGCGAGGATGGTAAATAAGGGCGCGTTGAGAGTCTTTGTAAGCTTTTTGAAAGTGTTTTTGAACAATGTTGGTGCGTAGTAAATACAGCCAAGAAGCTAGCGAGCTAGGTAGGTTTTCGCTGAATTGTTGGGCTATGGCTTGAGCTTTTTTGTAATCTTTTTTTGCCATGAGAATATTGATCAGATGAAGATAAGCTTCCCCAGCGGTGGCTGAAAGATGTAGTGCTTTTTGAAAAGATTGTTGGGCTGCTTCATGATCATGATGGCCAAGGAGCATTTTGCCGCGTAATACTTTCAGTTCTGCAGAACGTGGATAGAGCAATACAAGTTTATGGATGTCTTTCAGTGCTTGGACTTGATCTGTTCCTGTGATCATGCGCATAGCTATCATCTGTGCCCCTAAGAAAGCATTGGGTGCGAGGTTATAGGCGTTGTTGTACTCCTCGCTTGCTTCGCGGTAGCGTGCAGCCAGTTGTAGCATTTTGCCTTTAAGTGCATAAAAATAAGCTGAATGCAGATGCTCGTTGTTTGTTATGGAGTCTGTTATGGGATCAGCTAGTTGATCAGCAGAAAGCTCTGGTACTCCACCGCTGTAACCTTCCACATCATTTTCTAGGGAGGTAAGAGGCTCTATGGTGTTTTCTTGTTCTTGTGGTGATTGTGTAAGATGTTCTTCAACAGGTGTTTTTATGCCCATCACACAAGCTGTGTTTGTGATAAGAGTGATGATGATGCTAGTTAGACTAGCTGAGAAATGAGCTGAGAAATGAGCTGATACATTAACCGAAGTGATGAGGTATGTGATGTAAGGAAAGTTCACTGATGGTGCTCGCAATGTAGGTGAGTGCTGTGTGAGATAAAAATCATGTATATGCAGAGATATCTTGTTATATACTTGTTATATACTAGCCAGATTATAGAGGTTTACGCGCGTGTGTTTTCATGGCCTCTTTATTTATTATACATACAAAATACATACACATTTTTGCTTGGAGGTGATATGCAACAGGAGGCTAAAGCAGTGCTTTCTTGTACGGGTGATCATGATTATAAGGTTGCTGATATATCGTTAGCTCAGTTGGGGGCTTTAGATGTAGCCTTAGCAGAGCATGATATGCCAGCATTGATGGCACTTAGAGCACATTATGCTCCATTGCAGCCTTTAGCGGGTGCTAAAATTGTGGGTTGTTTGCACATGACAGTACAGACAGCGGTGTTAATGGAAACATTGATAGCTCTTGGAGCGCAATTGCGTTGGTCTTCATGTAATGTGTTTTCTACTCAAGATCATGCAGCAGCTTATATGGCTAGCAAAGGGGTTGCGGTATATGCCTGGAAGGGCCAAACCTCTGAGGAAGGTGAGTGGTGTATTCATCAAACACTTCATAACCCTCTTGTACATAACAACAAAGAAGAGCTGTGGGACGCTAATCTCTTGCTTGATGATGGTGGTGATCTTACAGAGATTGTTCATAAAGATTATCCACAATTACTAGATAAACTTCATGGAGTCAGTGAAGAAACCACCACAGGTGTGGTGAGACTGGTTAAGCTTCTTCAAAATGACCAGTTACGTATTCCAGCCATAGATGTTAATGCTTCGGTGAGTAAATCAAAAAATGATAACAAATATGGTTGTAGGCATTCTCTCAACGATGCTGTTAAACGAGGTACAGATCGCCTACTGGCAGGTATGAAAGCATTGGTGATAGGTTATGGCGATGTGGGAAAGGGATCAGCACAATCATTACGTGGTGAGGGGATGATTGTGAAGGTTTCAGAGGTGGATCCCATTTGTGCCATGCAAGCTTGTATGGATGGTTTTGAGGTGGTATCTCCTTTTAAAGAAGGTGTGAATGATGGTACTTCGGAGTGTTTGCAAAAGGATATGTTGGCTTCCATCGATTTGTTGGTGACAGCAACAGGCAATTATCATGTGTGTAATGGTCCGATGCTTGCTGCTTTAAAATCAGGTGCTTGTGTGTGTAATATTGGTCATTTTGATAATGAGATCGATACGCAGTATCTTAGAAAGCAATACCAGTGGCAGGAGATCAAACCTCAGGTGCATCGCTTGCAACGCTCAGATGATCCTAAGGATTTCTTGTTATTATTATCAGAAGGACGTTTGGTTAATCTTGGCAATGCCACTGGGCATCCCAGTCGTGTGATGGATGGCTCTTTTGCCAATCAGGTGCTTGCTCAGATACATCTTTATAAGCAAGCTTGGGCAGATCATAAAACCACCAAACCGCGGATTGATGTTTTGCCTAAGTCTTTAGATGAGCAAGTAGCACGGTATATGGTGAGTGGTTTTGGTGGGCAGATCACTCGTCTTACCAGCAAGCAAGCTGAGTATATTGGGGTCAGTGAATCAGGTCCGTTTAAAAGTGAAAGTTACCGTTACTAGGTTATCTCATCATGATCATAAGTGATGAGATAAGCACGTAAGAGTTATTGCTGAGGTTATGGTTGAGAGGGTGGTTATGTTGAAGTCTAAATCCTATTTGTGGAACCCGTGGAGTCGTTCTTTTTTAAAAAAAAAGCTTCAAAATGAAGATTTTTCGCGTATCACATTATCATTTTATGCGTATGTGCCCATTGCGGATCCTTCGACTTTGCGTGATTCTTTATTTGCTAAACTCAATGATTTTGCTGTTTTAGGAAGAATCTATGTGGCAACAGAAGGTATCAATGCTCAAATCAGTGTGCCTCAACAGCACATGGATAAAGTTGGAGATCTTGTTAGGGATTACTTTGGTGATGTATTGATCAATCTTGCTGCGACGCAAAGAGATGTATCTTTTATCAAATTGATCATTAAAGTGCGCCATCATATTGTTGCAGGTGGTGAGGATGGATTAGATATGTCTCGTGTGGGTAAGCATCTTGATGCTCGTCAGTGGCATCATGTTATGGATGACAAAGATGCTGTGGTGGTTGATGTGAGAAATGTTTATGAGTATGAGGTGGGGCATTTTCGTGGTGCTTTACGTATGAAAACGGATACATTTCGTGATCAATGTCGTAAGCTTCCAGAGCTTTTGAGGCCTTACAAAAGTCAGAAAATTCTTTTGTATTGCACCGGTGGTATTCGTTGTGAAAAAGTTAGTGCCATGTTGCTTTCTCAGGATTTTTGCCAGGTTTATCAGTTACGTGGTGGTATCACTCATTATAAAAAACAGATTGATCAACAAGGTTTAGAAAGTCGTTTTGTGGGAAAAAACTTTGTTTTTGACCAACGTCTAGGTGAAAGGATCACAGAGGATGTGATTGCACGTTGTCATTGTTGTGGTACTCCTTGTGATACGCACACAAACTGTGAATGGGAAGGCTGTCATATATTGTTTATTCAATGTCCTGCGTGCCAAGAGAAATGGGGCGGTTGTTGTTCAGAGACATGTCATAAAAAGAGTTTATTGCCTCAAGAGAAAAAGCGTTTTTTATTGAAGTTCTTTCCTCAAAAAGTCAGCCGTTATAAGTCTTTATCCCCTAGCTTAGGTAAGTGAGCTTAGGTAAGTGAGCTCGTTGTGAGTTGTTTTCTGTGTATGATTTTATGTACGTATGATGAGAGGTGAGATGGAGCATTTAGGGGATCTTGAGAGCAAGTTAGCGGGTAAAAATGTCTTGGTACGTCTTGATGTAAACGTACCTATCGATGCAGATGCTAGTGAGGATGTTTTATCTGAGAGTATTAAGGCTCATCCACGTATTCAAAATATTGTACCTACTCTTGAGGCTATCTTAGAACACACTCATAAAGTGATGATAGCAGCTCATCTTGGTCGTCCTTGCGGCAAAGTGGTAGAAGGGCTGTCTTTACGTCCTGTGGGCGCTGTGCTTGCTGAATTGTTAGATAGAGAGGTGGTGTTATTGGATCATTATCTTGATGAACCACCGGCATTGTTTTTAAAGACGTTATCGCAAAGGCAGATATTGTTGCTTGAGAATCTGCGTTTTTTTCCTGGGGAAAAAACCGCAGATAGAGCCTTTGCTTCTCATCTCTGTTCAGGAATGGATGTTTACATTAACGATGCTTTTGGGGTGTGTCATCGTGTGCATGCTTCCACAGTGACCATTCCTCAGTGGCTTGGTAAAGAAAATAGTTTTGCCGGTGCTGCTTTAGTAGAAGAGGTGCGGGTGTTGGATGGATTGCTGAGAGCTCCTGCTTCTCCGTTATGTGTGTTGATGGGAGGTGCGAAGGTTTCAGATAAGATGGGTGCTTTATTGAGTGTGATTGATAAGGCGCGATGGGTGTTATTAGGGGGTGCTATGGCGTATCCTTTTTTGCAAGCACAGGGATACATGAAGCTTCCTGAAAGCACATCAGCTAAAGAGTTAAAGGATGTGGAGTTAGCTCGCATGGTTCTTGCTCATGCTAAAGAGCGTCATGTGGAGTTGGTTTTGCCTCAAGATCATGTGGTGGCACGTGAATTTTCTGCAACTGCTACTCCTTGCATCACCCAAGACAGTTGTATTCCTGAGGGTATGATGGGAATGGATATAGGACCTCAAAGTTGTGATCTTTATGCTAGTTACATCAGTAGAGCCAAGACAGTGTTATGGAATGGTCCGGTGGGGGTGTGTGAATGGCCGAGTTTTGCAGCAGGATCATTAGCTATGGCTCAGGCCATAGCGCAGAATAGCGGCATCACTGTTGTGGGAGGTGGTGATTCTTTAGCGTTAGTATTAAAACACGGTTTAGCGAGCCAAATCACTCATTTATCTTGTGGTGGAGGAGCTATGTTGGATTATTTAGAGCATAGAGATCTTCCGGCTTTAAAGGAGCTTAGTCCTTTTCGTTCATTTTACGGAGAGTTATGATGAGCCAGCCTAAAAGAAGAGGCGTTAGCGATAATCATAAAGAATGGTTGATGGTGGCTAATTGGAAGATGAATCTTCCACAAAGCTCATTGGATATTTTTGCGATGATCAAAGACTATGTAGAAAAGACGTTGGATCATATCTCTTATTCACATCATCAGGCACGTGGTCGGCATGATGCCACACATGATCATGACAGCAAGAGCCTGGCTGCGAGGGAGGTTAAGGTGGTGATATGTCCGCCTTATCCTTTTTTGGCTGCTATGAATGCAGCTTTGTGCGCTGTAGGAGAGGAAAAGAGGCTTTATTTAGGGGCTCAAAATCTTCACTCTCAGAGCTATGGTTCCTTTACGGGTGAGGTTTCAGCGGGTATGTTAGCTGATGTGGGAGTGAGGTATGTGATTGTTGGCCATGCGGAGCGTCGTCGTCAATTTGGTGAATCGCCATCAGACATTCAAGCTAAGCTTGCACAAGCACTTGCTGTGAATATGCGTCCTATTCTATGCCTAGGTGAGAGTGCTGATCAGCGAAAAGGTCATTCTTTGGGCGCTTTTTTAGGATCATTGCTTCGTCAGTGTCTTGATGCTATAGAACCAACCCATCGATTACTGATTGCTTATGAGCCTCTTTGGGCTATTCATTCATCACAGCCCGCTACAGTCGAGCAGATTGAAGAAGTTCTAGGGTGTCTTAGGGATGCTCTGGTTTCTCATTGGGGTTTGTCTTTTGGCAAAAAGGTGTCGTTTTTATATGGTGGATCTGTGGATGCTCGTTATGCAGAGATGCTGAGGCATATGGATGGTTTGAGTGGTGCGCTGGTTGGTCGAGCCTCTCTTAGTGTTAACACATGGGGGCAGCTTTTGGCTGCTGTGATGATATGAGTAGTGAGTGCATATTAAAAAATTTTTTGTGAGTTGTAGAGGCGATTACAGCAGTGTTTTAGTCAGAAAGATGGTAATGGTATTGATTTTCATTGTAAAAAAAAGTAGTAGTGTATAGTTTCGAGTGTACTTCTTTTACAATGCTTTGAGGCTGTACTTTTTTTGTGGGAGGGTCATGCTTTTAGATCCGGGTTTTAATCTGACATTGCGTCCGATGAAGTACCCACATTTTTATGATATGTATCGCGATGCCATTAAAAACACCTGGACCGTAGAAGAGGTGAACTTATCGCATGACGTGGCGGACTTGCAAAAATTGAGTCCTGCTGAAAATCATCTCATTAAGCGTTTGGTGGCGTTTTTTGCCACTGGTGACTGCATTGTGGCTAACAATCTTGTATTGAATTTGTACGAGCATATTAATGCGCCAGAGGCGAGGATGTACTTGTCAAGGCAGCTTTATGAAGAGGCTCTCCATGTGCAATTCTATCTCACCTTATTAGATACCTATTTGCCAGATCCTGAAGAGAGGGTTGAGGCTTTTGCTGCTGTGGAGAATATCCCTTCTATTAAAAAGAAAGCCGATTTCTGCTTTAAGTATGTGGACTCTTTGCAGAACTTAGGCAAGCTTGATAGCAAAGATAAAAAACGAACTTTTTTATTAAATCTGATCAGTTTTGCGGCATGTATTGAAGGGTTATTTTTCTTCGCTGCTTTTGCTTATATTTATTTTTTACGTTCTAAAGGCTTACTTCACGGCTTAGCTAGTGGCACCAATTGGGTGTTTCGTGATGAGAGCTGTCATATGAACTTTGCTTTTGAGGTGATTCGCAATGTTCGTCAAGAAGAGCCCGATCTTTTTGATGATCAATTGACTGAGCAAGTGATCATCATGCTTGATGAGGCGGTGGAGTGTGAAATGACTTTTTGTGAAGATGCTTTGCAATTTGGGGTCATTGGGTTGAGTGAAAGTGATATGCGCCAATATCTTCATTATTGTGCGGATATGCGCTTAGCCGCATTGGGAATTCCTGCGGTATATCAAGTGAGTAATCCTTTTACTTTTATGGAGCTTCAGGATGTTCAGGAACTCACTAACTTTTTTGAGCGTAAGGTAGCTGCTTATCAGATGGGTATTGAAGGTGATGTTTCATTTAATGAAGATTTTTAGTTATCCTTGAGGCATCTGTTTTTGCAATATAAATCTAAAAAACCTAAAAATAACAGTTATCTGGGTGTTTAAATATAACTCAGTGCTATCTATGGGTTTTTTAACGTCAGTGCCTTTATTTAAATATTGAGTTCAGAGAAGCGAGTTCAAAAAAGTCATATATTTCTTAAATATCTTATCTCAATTCATAATTTTATCTTGAAATCATGAGAAAATGATCCATTTAAGGACAAAAGCATATTTTATATTAACTATGCTTTAAATGTATGTGCCTGTCATTTTTATATTACAGATCCTGTCATATAACTCACAAGTGCTTGATTTAACATCTGTTATTTTTTATACTTTTTTGGACTGATAGAAGCTTTGTGCTACAATGTCAATAGGTTAGGTCATTCTGTTTGGTGTTTTTTATCAAAAAATAGGATTTATTATGATAGACTCAAGGATCAGATTGAAGGCATACAATCCAAGACAAACGTCTCTCTTTTTACATAGAGCAGAAGATGAGCTGTCTAAAGATCATTTTTGTTTTTTTGTCTATGATCTTTTAAATGAATTCTACGAACAAGGTAGCCTCAAACCTTTTTATGATAGATTTGAGAGTAGAAAGATAGCTGGTAGGCCAGCTAATAATCCTTTAATGATGTTGGGTGTTCTATGCTATTCTTATGCTAACGGTATATTCTCTTCTCGGAAAATAGAAAAGAAACTCCGCGAAGACGTAGCTTTACGGTTTTTATGTGGTGATAACTTTCTTAGCTACAGAACAATTTGTCGATTTAGAAAAGCTCATCTCAAAGATTTCAATGATTTATTCGTTAAAGTAATTAATCATGCAGCAAACATGTGTGATTTTGATTTTAATAATATTGACTTTAATGAAATAGGTATTGATAGCACAAAGATAAAGGCTGGTGCTAGTAGATTAAAGAATCGCAAAGATAATGATAAGCAAAAAACTACAGGCCTTTCTAAAAAACGCCATTCAAAAAACACATAGAATAGATAATTGAGAAGATAGGAATGTGGTATTTTTTAGGCAAATTATCTCATTATTATCGCCAAAAAGCGTGAAAAAAGCCACAGAATATTTTTTAAATATCCAAATATGGAAGTACACAGAAATACATAGGCGCTATTATGGATAGTTTTATGGATAGTTAGAATGTTTTAACCGGTGATTTTGATAAATCCCGGACAAAGCTCCTGACAAAGCTCCTGATAAAACCAAGAACTAGGGTAAGTTTTGTAGATGTTCTTGAAAAGAATCATTTTGATGGATGTTTTGATGGTAGTGCTCATTAACCTCACTGTCTATAAAAATAATTTTGATAGGCTGTCTACGAATCGTTAGAAGGACTCAGATCAGTCAAGGAGAGATCTTGGTAGTGGTGAAAGCCGGCTGGTAGGGTTGTGAGTTTTTTGCCAAGATAAAGAGCTCCTTTGGCAAAGAGTCCTCGTGATAGGGCGCGGTGTTGTAGGCAAATATCTTCATCTTCGCTGATAAAATGGACGCTATGTTCACCATAAATACCTCCTCCTCGTAAAGCATGCATGCCCACATAGTCTTTTTTGCGCGTTTGGCCATGAGAGTGTTGGCCATGATGGAGTGGTTTGGCTGATTGTGATTGAATAGCTGAGAACAAAAGCTTGGCTGTACCACTAGGTAGGTCGCGTTTGCGGCGGTGGTGGGCTTCTGTGATTTCAATATCCATCTCATTTGTCTCCATCAATAAACCACTGAGCTGTTTGAGAGTTTGGTAGAGGACAAAAATACCCAATGAGGTATTGGGTGCTATGAGCATGGTGAGAGATGGTGATGATGACTTATTACAGACGTTTTCTGCTTGTTGACATTGCTCTGCTGATAACCCTGTGGAACCTATCAATACAGCAAGTGGAGAGGTTTTGTGTTTGAGATGGTTGAGCTCGGTGAGTAAAGCAGCATTTCCTTGGCTGTTAGAGAAATCTATAACCAAATCCGATGCGTTAAGCAGCTGTTGTGCTGTTGTGCTTGGAGTTGTGGAGGTGATTTCTCCTGAAAGTGTAAAAGACTGGTTGTAAGGTTTTTGATGGAGCAAAGCTTTGATGGCTGTACCCATTTGTCCTGATGCGCCCCAAAGAGTTAGCTTGATCACAGATGTATCCTTTAGCAGGTTCAGCTAGTTAGTTCAGCTAGTTGGAGTTTAACTTGTCCATAGAGTGGAAAGAGAACTTTTGTGGTGCTCATAGCTGCTGGCACCAAAGGCAAGCGATGGTGAGGGGGACAGAGGTCTATTTCTGAGAGCATAGCCTTAACGCCCAAAGGATTGACTTCGCCAAAAAGAGCATCCATAAATGGAAAAAGAGTTTGATGGATCTGTGTGGCTAAGGTGATATTACCTGCTTGATAAGCATTCCATAAAGCCATCATGGCATCAGGGAATACTCCTGAAGTTACAGAAATGATACCAGCGCCTCCCACACTTAAAGTGGGTAAAAAGCCATGATCATCACCACTAAGCCAGGCAATATCCAGATCAGCTTGTTGGGCAGAAGTAAGATGGCGTGAAAAAACAATGGGATTGCTACTGGCTTCTTTCACTCCTTTAAGGGAAGGATGAGAAGCGAGTAATTCGGTAAGCCATGCTGGGGAAAGACTCTGACCTGTGCGAGATGGGATGTGATAGACCACCACGGGGATGTCTTGTGATATAGCTTGGCATACTGAGCGAAAATGAGCTATTAAACCGCCCAGAGGAGGTTTGTTATAAGGAGGAGTAACCACAAGTAGTGATTGGGCACCTGCATCTACACATAATCCAGCAAGTTCCACACTTTGGTGGGTGTCGGATCCTCCACAACCCACCATCAATTTGGCCTTATCACCCATAAACGCTCTAGCACGTTTAATAAGAGCTAATTTTTCAGAAACACGCAAGGTTAAGGCTTCTCCAGTACTACCACAGAGTAAAATACCGGTGATGTTAGCTTGGAGCTGTTGATCGAGAAGCTTTTCAAAAGCACTGTGATCCACAGCTCCTGTACTATCAAAAGGGGTGATAAGAGCTGTCCAAACACCGGATAATAATTCTTTGGAGTTCATGTTGTGCCCTTTATTGAGGGGTTATTTTGTGATTTGTGATCAAAATTGTAAGATAAGCGATGATTCCACAGCAATTATATTGGCTTTGTCAGCCGTATCTACCAAGACATCTAAAGCATTACCCACAAAGAGTATTCCTCCAGCAAGTCCCCATTTTAAGTAATCAGTGAGTGCGATGTCATAGCTAAGATTGACTTCTGTACCGAGGTATCGTCCTGAATAACCCACAGGGTATGCTTGGTTTTTGGGCATGGCGTAATAATCTTCAGGTAAGTAGTCGTATTTTGAATAATAGAAATACGATTTGACAATGGCTGGAATTCCCTGATCCTGCATCGCACCAATTACTTTAAGATGAATATTGCCATAGGTGCCGTTGAAGTAAGAATAACCTGTAGAAAAGACATGAGCATTCACCACTTGATCACCGGAATAAATGCCATCTATATCCATAATAGAGTTGCGCATGTTAAAAAGAATCAGTGCTGGCTTGAAGTTTTTGTTTAGAGGCAAAGCTGTGACTTTTTGACTACGTTTTGCTTGAGATAATTCAGCATCATCTCCTTTAAAATATCCCTGAGAATCTCCCGGCGAATATGTGTAACCAAGGGTGACGCGGTGATGGTTGGTAAGAGTGGGTGATGATGAAGCACCTTGGCTGGGAGAAGGTAGCGAACTTAAGTAAGTTGAAGCTTGGTTTTCATAGGCCTCTTCTTGCCTTTCTTCTTGCCTCTCTTCTGGGGTGTTGTTTATGTGATCCTGCTCATGGCTCATTTCTGCAGAAGGTGTTGTTTCAGTGTCACCTTTTGTGAGTTGATTTTCATCAGAAAAGCTTGGCATCTCTTCAGCTGGCTCTAGATAGGAATCCTCCTCATTGGTATCATCTGTGACTTCGTTGTCTCCACCTTCTTTGTTTTTTTTATTGTTATTATTATCATCGGTTGTGTCCGTGCTTGCATTGTCAGCAGAGGTGTTTTGAGCCAGTAAAGTGGCCGGTGATGAAGCAGAGGTTGCAACATAAAGACTTTCTTCTAAGACTTCGCTGTTATCTAAGTACGCGTCTTCAGTGGCATCTCTATGACCAAATGGGTAAATGGGAGGATAGGTAAAAGTAAGTTCAGAGTGCACAGCAAGACTGTTTAAAGTGGATACTTTATTGCGGCGTCCACCGAGCTTTTCCCATGATTTTCCAGAAGCTTCTCCCATACGGATCAACCCTTCAGCTTCTAAGGAAAAATAGCCCCAATATAGACCTGTAAAGATATCAAAATAACGATCGCCTACTTTGCCAAGAGAGTAAGGGCTGACAGAATCAAGGTATGCAAAATACAAAGAAATCTGCTTTCTTACAGGCAGACCATCATATATCTGACGATCATCGTAGGATATGGAAGCATAAAGTTGATGGGCATCATCTTCTTTGTGGAGAGGTGAGCCCTCTCTGAGTTTGTCAGCACCTAAAGATACTCCCAAACGGCGCCATGAACCTGTATTGACATCGCAGGATATGCCATCAAAGGTGTTTTGTGTGGTATCAAAAGGATCTTGGCCACTATCTAAAAAGATCCCTAGTCCTAGATCACGACCACGTCTTCCCACAGAGAATAAGCAGTAACGTGTTGCAGCTTCAAAATAGAGTTGAGTCACGGTGGGATTGAGTGGCTTGTACCATCTTTGCTCTGCTGGAGAAGTCAGGTTTTCTTCATAATCGAGCTCATAATCACGACTGCTTCCGTAGTGATCTCCCATATATTGCACTGATTTCATTGTGGGCCAGAAACGAATATCACTATACACACTGACAAGATCACCGGGCTTGACTTCTAAGTTGAGATGAAAATGTTTTTCAGTGGCTTGATAGTCACGAGTGGATGAAGATAGTCCTGCATTGGTGTTGAAATGACGTCCTGAGCGTATACCAGCAGCGCCTGTGGCATCAAAAAAGGTGGCATGTACAGGAGTAGAGGATATAGAAAGATAGAAGACACCCAATAAAGCGATGATAGTGTGATAATTCTTAAACAGGTATTTGCAGTGGTTATATGTATAATGTGTATAACGATATTTCATGTTCATGTAATGACTCTCTCCTGCTGATGGTGGTAATGAATATCTGTTTTTTTACCTACACTCGTTGTGTGTTCTCGTTGCTTGCGAGGGATTTTATTTCATAGAAAGTGATATGTGTTGTTGTATCATAAACTGATCGAAGAAGCGGAAGGCTTTGTATATTGTCTTACCTGTATCTTTTGCTTTGTCTTTTTTTAGGGCGTTTTATAGGGGTTATGTAATAGCTCGGCGTGATGGTTACTTATATTATATGCATTATATGTATTAATTGTATGTATCGTATGTTTGCTATACGCGCGGGTTGCATGCGCGAGTGCACCACTTTAGCTTAAGCTATCACATATCGCCATAATTTATAAGTTATAACCACTTCAATACCTAAAAGTACTTTTCAGTCATGAAGTGGTTTTATGTGGCAAAATCCACATACTTGCTCTCTCTAAGTAATGAAACCTTGACCCTTCCTGGAAAGGCTAACTCGCTGCGGATCTTTGAGGCTATAGAAAAAGAGAGAGCATTCATGTCTTCATCAGCTACAGCATCAGGATCTACCATAACACGTACTTCGCGTCCTGCTTGAAAAGCGAGAACTCTTTGGACACCTTCAAAAGAGCGTACCAATTCTTCCATGTCTTCGAGACGTTTGATATGAGAATTGAGGCCATCTTGTCTGATGCCCATTCTTGATTCTGAGAGGATATTAGCAGCACTGAGACATACGGTGAGGACTCTTGCTTGATTGAGGTCTTCGTTGAGATGGTTTTCGATGGCATGAACAATATCGCTGTGTTCTCCATAGCGAGAGCACAGCTTCGCACCTAAGTGGGTATGATGTCCTTCATCTTCTTGATCCACAGCTTTGCCAATATCATGCAAGAGACCAGCTCGTTTGGCATATTTATGGGGTATGCCAATTTCCACAGCGATCATGCCCGCTATGCGTGCTGTTTCCACGCAATGTTGTAATACCGAATGTTTATGGAACACTTTGAACTTGAGATGGCCTAGATAAGTAAGAAGATCTGGATGTAAGTCTGTAATGCCTACATCTAAAGCAGCTTGCTCACCATGATCTTTTAATGTTTGATCAAATTCTTTTGTGACTTTGATGGCTGTTTCTTCAATGCGTGCAGGATGGATGCGTCCATCATCCATAAGACGTTCAAGGGTGATTTTAGCAATTTCTCGGCGAATGGGATTAAAGCACGATAATATCACGGCTTCAGGAGTATCATCGATGATGATATCCACTCCTGTGGCTTGTTCAATGGCTTGGATGTTGCGCCCTTCCCTACCGATGATCCGTCCTTTCATGTCTTCACTCGGTAGTGATACCACACTCACAGTGGCATCACTGACAAATTCTCCTGCTTGTCTCTGTATAGCCAAAGCGATGATATGTTGAGCTTTGGCCTTGGCACTGGCTCGAGTGGCTGCTTCAATTTCTTCAATTTTTTTCTGAGCTTCTTGTTTGGCTTGAGCTTCAATGGTGGTAATGAGAGCGCTCTTAGCCTCTTCAGTGGACATTTGAGATATTTTTTCAAGAATGGATTGATGTTCTTCAATCATTTTTTCCAGTTGGGCAGAGCGTCTATCGTAGCTTTTTTGGCGGTTAAGCAAAGATTTTTCTTTGTTTTCAAGGTCACGTTCACGCTCAGACAGTTGATCCGATTTTTGGTGTAAAGATTGTTCTCGGGTGCGGGCTTCTTGCTCGAGCTTAAGGTAATCTTCACGCTTCTTTTTGGCTTCAGCCTCAAATTGTCTCCGGTTTTTTTTAGCCTCATCTTTGGCTTTTTTAAGAGAAACTTTGATCAGTCGATCAGCTTCGATATGGGCTTCACTGATGATTTTTTGAGAATCATTCTTGGCTTTTGTGAGTGCTTGCGCTAATTTTTTGCGGTGGATAATAACACCCAACACCACAAAACCTATAAAGACACCGATAAAAATAACATAATTGTATTGCAAAAAACCCTCCAAGGTCTAAAGCCTAAACAAGGCTATATGTAGAAAAATATACAAAAACAGGGCTTTCCTCCTTTCTTAGGAAGAAAGCCCTGATCAACTTTATTCTTGAGTTATAAAAAAAGGTTAGCAATATGGCCACATAATGTGGCTTATGGCTAAGTCCTCTTCTTAGTATGTTGGAAACATCGTAACTTCATAGACATTTTATCTGTGTCATCATCTGAATACATCAGCGTCATGGCGTTATGTGCAGAAACGACTCGTGATGAAAAAGATAGATTCATGACAAATGCCTTCAAAAAAGCTATGGTATTTCTTAACAAATTCTAATCATGCTTTATTGGTTCACAATGCCTCACAAGGACACGTTAACTAATAAAGCGATGCTATGAGAGTTGTTTTCTGTGATACATGCATTGCGCGTGAGCCCTAGCTCATAGTCGTTAGTTGAGAGAAGCCTGTATAGTTAATGCTTTATGCTTGTGGATGCTTGATACGTGATGCTTTGCTATCTGGTTTGCTCATGTTTTGTGGTATGTCTGGTGTTCTCTTTGTTTGGTTTGTTTGCCCTGTCTTACCTAAGACATATTGTGGGTAAGGCTGTATAGGTAAAGAGATGTACTTTTTTCCTGCTTCTTGCTCATGAGGCTGTTTATGTCTATGTGTTCTATATGTTTTAAGTCTTATGCAACGTACTCAATTAACTATCAGTTTCACTTATCTATGTATTTTTTAGTCGTTTTTTATATGAGATTGAGATGTACTAGGGGGCTCTTAGGGCTTTTATGGATAACATGATGAAATGTTCAGAAGTGGCTTATTAGTTTCTTATTAGTTTGTAAATATGACATATATGATGATTTATGGGTGGTTTGGCGTAATAGGTAAAAGAAATACGGTTTGTTGAACATTGATCAAGTTGAGTTGTATACACGCGTGATGTTATTCACAGAAAGTCATAGCCCGGTTATTAGTTTTGTTGAATAACAAACTCAACACGTCGATTTTGCGACCAAGCAAATTCATCGTTTCCTATGATCGCAGGTCTTTCTTCTCCAAAAGATATGGTAGATAGACGATTATCCTCCACACCAAGATTGACTAAGAAGTTCTTTACAGATAAAGCACGTCTTTCTCCAAGGGCAAGGTTGTATTCCACTGTGCCACGATCGTCACAGTGTCCTTCAATTTGCAGCATAGCTAGAGGATTGTCTTTAAGATAAGTGGCTAGCTTACCTAACTCAATTTCTGACTCTGCATTGACCTGGTAGTTATCCAAGGCAAAGTAGACAGGAGAAGGCCCGGCATACATTTCCACATCCTCGCCTCCTGAAAACGAGGAAAGGTCTTCTTCAGCAGTTTCTTCTTCGGGTGCGGGATCAACAAAACCACCTGGATCGACTGGGTCTGTGTCTAAATCGTCAGTACTTAAGGCAGTCCCATCCACCACCTCACTGACTTCTGTCTCATCATCTGTAGTACATTGTACGAAAGCAAAAGTGCAGCACAGTAGCATTACCTTAGTCCACTTAGTAGTCCACGAGTGCTTTGTTTTCCATAAAGATATAAACATACAGGCCAACTCCTTTAACAAGTTTATATAAGCCAAAAATACTTTAAAAGTACACATTTTATATTTTAATTTATATTTTAATTTATATTTTAATATATATTTTAATATTGTAACTAACTCAGTAATATTTTTTCATGTTTTTTCTCAGAGGCTAGTTCTTCGTTTTCACGGGATAGCTATATAGATGTTCTCTTTCTCTCTCTATATTTCTATCTATATCTTTTTGTTCGCTTTCTTTATTCATGTTATGAATCGTTTAACCGCATGATGGTTTTTTAAAAAATAGGTGTTGATGAGGGTATCGATTCTTTTCAAGGTTTGTTTATTTTGTTTGATTGTGTTCTTGTCTTATACCTCATCCTATACCTTATCCTATACCTCATCATACCTCATTTATACATGTTCATGTTATTGAAAAAGATTAACATGCTGCAAAGAGGAGTTCAACTATACATCACATAAAAACTCACCTATATAGATGCTAGGATGAGGTTTCTTCATAAGCTTCCATCGGTTCACAAGCACAGATAAGGGAACGATCTCCGTGGGCGTTATCGATGCGTGAAGTTGATGGCCAAAACTTGTTGGTGGCTAAATAAGGAAGAGGCATGGTAGCTGTCTTGCGTGAATAGGGATAAGGCCATTCATCTTCGCTTAATAAAGACCAAGGATGAGGGGCATTTTTGAGAGGGTTATTATCTGTTGGCCATTCTCCTTTTTCTACTTTAGCTATTTCTTTGCGAATATGGAGCATAGCGGTAATGAAGCGATCGATTTCTTCAGCAGATTCACTTTCGGTTGGCTCCACCATCATGGTTCCTGGGATGGGAAAAGAAATGGTGGGAGCATGAAAGCCGTAGTCCATTAAGCGTTTGGCAATATCTTCTACGTTGATGGTGGTGGTTTTTGTGATATCTCTTAGGTCAAATAAACACTCATGAGCCACATAACCTTGTTTGCCTTTATAGAGTACGCAATAAGCATTTTGAAGCTTTTGAGCTATGTAATTGGCACTGAGTATAGCTGTTTCTGTGGCTTTACGTAATCCCTGAGCTCCCATCATGGTGATGTACATCCAAGGGATAGTCAAGATGAGAGGAGAACCATAGGCTGCAGCAGAAACAGCAAAATCCGTGGTTTGTTGCGGATTTTGTATGCCGATGGTGTAAGGGTTTTTAGGTAGATAGGGAGCAAGGTGGCTTGCCACAGCAATGGGTCCAGCACCAGGTCCTCCACCGCCATGAGGGATACAGAACGTTTTATGGAGATTGAGATGACAGACATCTATGCCGTATTCTCCTGGACGACAGACTTCCAGTTGGGCGTTGAGATTAGCACCATCTAAATATACCTGAGCACCAACATCATGAAGCATCTGGCACAATCGTGTGATATGGGGTTCAAAGACTCCATGGGTGGAAGGATACGTCACCATAAGACAGGCCACTTGATGGCCATATTGAGTGAGTTTTTCTGTTACAGAATCATGATCGATATTGCCATGATGATCACATTTCACCACCACCACCTTCAGACCAGCCATAACTGCAGAGGCAGGATTGGTACCATGGGCTGAAGAGGGAATCAAGCAAATCTGTCGTGTATGTGCCTCACCTTTTGATGCAAAGTATTGCTTGATCACCATCAGTCCTGCCAGTTCTCCTTGAGCTCCTGAGTTGGGTTGGAGTGATAAAGCGGCCATGCCCGTAAGATTGGCGAGCATGTTTTCTAAGTCGGTGAGCATGGCCATATAACCTGGGATCTGCTCTTTGTTTTGGTGAGGGTGGGCATCGCTGAAAGCAGGCCACGAAAGAGGCTCTAGAGCCGCTGAGCTGGTAAGTTTCATGGTACACGATCCTAAAGGGATCATGGAATGAGTTAAGGAAAGATCTTTGTTTTCGAGGTATTTGAGATAGCGCATCAGCTCTATTTCAGAGAATGGTCGAGCAAAGAGCTGTTGATTTAAAAATGTGTGAGAATCTCGTCTTAATGTGGTATCTGTTAAAGAAACGTGCTGATCAAGTAGCATTGCAAGCTTGTTAGCAGAACATGTGATACCAAAAGCTTCCAGGAGATGATGCATATTTTCGCAGGTGATGGTTTCGCTAAAAGACATCAGCAGAGCTGAGGGTATGTCTGTGCGGATATTGATGTGTTTTTCTTCGAGTTTTGCAAGAATGCTTGTTCGCTGGTTGATATCATGATCATGACCTGAAAAGTCAATATAGAGAGTATCGAAAAAACAAGTATAAGGAAGGTTATAGCCGGCTTCTTTAAGTAAATCTGCACAGACAGTGGCTTTTTTGTGAATGGTTTGGGCTATATCTATAAGTCCACTACGGCCATGAAAAGCAGCATAGGCTGTAGCCATAGAAGCAAGGAGAGCTTGTGCTGTGCAGATATTTGAAGTGGCTCGCTCTCTGCGAATATGTTGTTCACGAGTTTGTAAAGCGAGCCGGTAAGCATCTTTGTTGTGCTTGTCTTTAGAACGCCCTACCACACGTCCTGGCATCCGTCTCTTAAGGGACATGCGTGTGACAAAAAAGGCAGCATGAGGCCCACCATAACCCATGGGTATGCCAAAACGTTGTGATGATCCTAAAGCGATATCAAAGCCCATTTCAGCTGGTGGGATCATCAGAGTAAGAGCGAGCAAATCTGTTATGCAAGCAGCTAATCCTTTGCGGCTATGAACAGATGCGGTGAAGGTGTTGAGATCTTGGCATAGGCCATATGTATTGGGGTACTGGGTGATGCCTCCACAAACCGGGCGTTCTTTTTGACGCAGAAACTCTTCTATTTCAGCAACCCATAAGTTTACTCCTAAGCCGCAAGCTCGAGAACGTAAGACAGCTAAGGTTTGGGGGTGGATATGAGTATCTACAAAATAGTCAAGTGGTTGGTGTTTATGGTTTTTGTAAGTGTGTACAGACATGGCCATGGCTTCACAAGCTGCTGTTGCCTCATCCAGTAAAGATGCACTAGCTAGTTCGAGTTTGGTGAGTTCGCTGCATAGGGTTTGGAAATGAAACAGCATTTCCAAGCGGCCCTGAGAAATCTCTGATTGATAAGGAGTATAAGGGGTGTACCATCCTGGGTTGTTGAGCAAATAACGTTTGATAGCACTTGGTGTGATGGCTGGGTAGTAGCCCATGCCAATCATTTGACAGTACGTGTGATGGTCTTTGATGTAGCTGTCAAGCTTTGCCAAAGCTTGACGTTCAGATAGTGGTTCTGGTAGCTTGGAGGGTATTTCGGTATATATTTCATGGGCGACGATTCTTTTGACAAGATCTTGGGTGTCTTTAACACCCAAATAGGTACACATCTTTTTTCGATCTTGAGCAGAAATGCCAATATGTTGGTCTGCATATGAGGTGCTTGTTAGATCGCCATAAGGGGTGTCGTTCATGGATGTTTCTCCTGTGGTGGCTTACTGCTGTGTGTCTTTCTAGGTGTGCAGAAGGTCTATACGTTATCACGTCCATATAGAAAAACCACGACTCAGTACTTAAAGTTTTAAGTGCTAAGTCGTGGCTGGAAGGTTTTTATTATCCTCTTATGGTTGTGTTTTGTTTCTATGTGATTGTGATGTGAGATCTAAGATTTTTTTCGTGGCAATAATTTCACAAAGTTAGCAAAAGCATAGTTAAAGGCATCTCGAAGGGGATCGTTCTTGACCTTTTCGTTAGATTCGTTAGAAAAAACATCACTGTAGTATTTTTCCAGAACTGCTTTGTCTTTGTAGTATTTTTCCAGAACTGCTTTGTCTTTAGCAGCTTTAGCAGCCTCATGGTCTGGGAATGCCTTTGCATAAAAGAGTATCATGGCTTTAAAAGCATCACCTTTGATAGTGGCTTTGCCATCAGATCCATTGACAGAAAGAGTGAAAAAAGATGTTTCTGGATCCACTCCTTCCTCAGTAAGAGCTTCATAGAGGTTGACGGTTTTTTTGTTTTCGTCGGCTTTTGTGACAAAGTACTTGGAGGTTAACCTGACAACAGCAAAGTTATCGAGCTTGTTGTTTTTTGAGGCTATTTCTTTGTTTGAAACCCCATGAGTTAGGGATACCTCATTCCATGAGTGCTTATCATTGAAAGACAGAGTTGCTTTGGGATTAAGCTTATTATTAGCTTTATCTTCTTTGGCAAGAAGGTCCACTTTGTCACCTCCTTGTGCTTTGTTGTAAGAAAGTGAGAAAGTACCACCTATTTCCCTTCGCTGTACCCTTTTTTTATATTGATCATCTGGATGAAAACTGACAGAGAAGCTCGAGTAGTGCTGAGCTGGAGGTATTTTGCCACAAGAACTTAAAACAAATAGGCTCGCGATGAGAGTGAGCACAAGCATGCCAGAGTGAGTGTTATGGGGGGTGTGTATCGTGTTATGCATAGCTTTATGTTTATGCATGGTGTTATAAGCACTACAGAACAGAGAGAAAAAAAACATGATCGACTCCACCACAAGAGATTAGAAAATGAGGATCTTAACCTTCTACCAATGATTATGATTCTATATAAGCTGACTTATCTATCCTAAGCAAGAGAAATCACATATATTATCGATATTTTTTGATTATGGGAATATGACTTCAAATAGCTGTCTTAAAATGAGGCTGTGTGTGGTGTCTTTCGTTTTTTTTCATAAGAGCTATATAATCCTTTCCATAAGAGTTATATAGTCCTTTCCATAAGATAGTCCTTTGAAATGACAGGTTTTGTGGATAACATATGTGGTATGGATATGAAATGGATCATTAAGAAACACTCATTTCTATGAGGAGTTGTTTTTGGCAGGATATGTGAGGTGGAAAGCTCTCTTTATGCTCTATTCTGGGCTGTGTGGTGGATTATACCACAGGTTTCATTATCAAGTCTGTGAATGGATGCTGTGGTGTTTTAGATATGTTAGACAGGGTATAATTGCGGGGCTTTTATGGTGTGTTGTTAGTCCTCTTCATCTTAGTCATCCTAGTCTGCATATAGGCCTGCACATAGGCCCGCACATAGGCCCGCAAAGGGTACTTGCTCAAAGTGAGCCGTCAGAGTTTAAGTCCAGTGTGACTTTGAGTCCCCATGAAGCAGAGAAGTTGCTTCAGAAGGGTAAGGTTTATTATGGCAGTAAACAGTACCTTGAAGCTAAAGCGGTTTTTCTTGATATTTTAAAGTTTTATCCATCTCACAAAAATGCTCGCGTTTATTTGGCTTTAACAGCTTATGCTCTTGAAGATTTTCATTTAGCACATCGAGTGTTTAGTACGTTGATTAGTCAGCGTCAGCTCAGACGTGAGGATGCTTTTCAGGCTGGTTACAGTGCTTTCAAGATGCGTGATTGGCGGCGTTGTTATGAGTTGATGAGTGTGGTGCCACAAGATGGCAAAACCTATGATATATCTTCTTTTTATGCTGGCCTTTGTTTGTTTGAATTAAAGAAATGGGATTTAGCTCTGGTTTTTTTGAAGCGGGCCGTGATACTTCCGGTGCATTTGGTAGAATCTAAAATACAGGTTATTAACGAGTTAGAGGCTATCATAGCTCAGCGTCATCAAGGTCCACCTAAGAAGCAAAAACCCACTCGGGTTTTATCTCAAAATGAGATGTTAGTGTTTCTTGAGGAGCCTCAATCATATGTGCGTTTTTATGGGTTGCATTGGAATATTGATGCCACCTATGATCCTCCTCAAAGCCTTAACCCCACCAATTATACGGTAGCCAAGGTGGAGTTGCATTATCCGTGGGTGCTTGGTAAAAATTTGAAGTCTGTTCGTAACAGCTATCACCTTGGTCTGGGTTTGGATGCGGGAATCAGTGGGGCTATTGAACATCTCCGTGAAGCTACGGTCTCTCATGGTACTGATCTTGGCGCTCCTTTTAGAGAATCGATCATTGCCATAGAAGGTGCACGTCATGATAACTACATGTTTTATGGCAGGGTCAAACCATGGGTTGAGTGGGGTTTTCATCCTCAAGCAAAGTTAGGACTTTCTGGCTATTATGGTGGACATTATGGACAATTTGAGGGTAATCGTCAGTATATTTCTACCTTTCAAGTCCATCCTTTTCTCCTTTTTAGTCTGACAGAAAAGGTCCTTGCAAAACTGTTTTTGCAAGGAGATTATTGGTTAGGTTTGTCTTATGGCAGTGCTAGCAAATACGCGGTATCTTTGCAGGTGCTGACAAAGATTCGTCGTTCTTATGAACTCGATGTGCAAGCCGCTTCGGCTATACATCTGACTGAACGGCGTAGTTACACCCCGCTAGCGACTCATAGTGGGTTATTGCTTTTCCGTTACCACACGCCTTTTTGGGTATCTTTGGAAATAGGTGGAGATGCGGAGTACTTCAAAAGCTATCAAATTTGGCCTAAAGACAGTGACATACCTATGCGTGCCAATGGGTTACGATTGGGATTATTGGGAGGTTTGCAAGTGAAAGCATGGAAAGGCTTGCATGCTAGTCTTCGCTATAGCACATCTGATATTTCATGGACACAATCAGGAGAGGATGTACTTTCAGAAAGCTGGCAGGAGTATGCTCCTGTGGCTCAAGGTACTTTGTTAGCTTTTATCGATTATCGTTGGGTCTTTGAATAGCAAGGCTTACTATGGATAAGAAATGGTATGAACGGGTAGCGCGTCTCCGTTATAGTGATGGTAAGTGGCTGGAAGCGGAAGATGATTCGGTATGTGTTCGTGGCGATTTTACTGGAAAATTCTCTGAAGGCCTTAAAGAGTTACGTTATACTGCTTCTGAGGCTGTGGAGATTTTTAATCATTACAGCAAGCCTGCTTCTCATATCACTCTTCTTGTTCTTGAGCAAGAAGTGGATTATAGCCTTAATGGTTTGATGTTGTTGCGTCATTCCAGTCAGATCAAATTGTTGCGCAAAGTTCCTTATCTCACTATGGAACTGACTGAGAATGCAGGATTTCCCACACAAAGTCACAAGAAAGCTCGCTTTCTTGCAAGAGAAGATGATATGGGCACACTGGTGTGGTGTACAGAAGAGGGACATGTTTGGGAGCATGAGCAATTGATCAAATGCACTCTTAAAGAACTTGTCAAATATTCATAAAGCATAGAAGGATGATTTTATTGTGAAGGTGCAATTTCAAGGTTCATCTCCTGAAGATATTTTGACCCTGTTTCAAGAAAAGATCAAAGGACGCAAAATAGCAAAGCTTCTTAATCTTTCTTTAGTTGATCATTCCTTGACCATCTCGGTGAGTAAACTGGGAACGTCGCGTTTTCTTTTCCATGTACACACCGATCAGCCTCTCAATTGCATAACCATATCTTTATACAAAAAACATGTACCTTTTACTCATCGTGCTATGGAAAAAGACATCGTAGCTAAGATCACACGTATTATTGAGGATTGTGGCGGAACCATAATCACTCCTTATACATAGCTTATACATAAACATAATAAGCCGTGTAGCCTTCTTTTCTTAAAAACAGTGCTGCACTTAAAGCTGTTTTTTGGCTTTCAAGATAGAGCCAAAATTCCTGCTGGTCTTTGGGTGATGGATAGAGGCGGGAGTGTGATAGCCATTGTCCTAGTTCTTTGCGCACATAACTTGCTACGTTTTTGTGGTTGTTGTTAATGAGCTGTTCTGTCTTTCCTTCTTTTACCAATATACGTTGTTTGATAGATGATGGATCTATGGCAAAAGCATTAGCCATAGCCAATGCTTTAAGCTCATCAAGACTCTTTTTGCTGCATTGATGCCATTGTCTGTAACGTTTAATAGAGTAGCGTAGCTCTTTTTCTTGCAGACCGCTGCTGTGAGCTAACTGCTTCCAGGTTAATGTGAGGTAATGATCTAATGCAGCTTTTAGGGATTGCTGAGTTCCTGGTAAGGGAATCAGGCAGATCTCTTCAAGAATCACTCTAAAGAGTAAGCGTTCTTTAGAGAACACACCCATGACAGAGAGATGGGATGTTTCATTATTTTCAGTAGGGTTATTGTGTGGGGGTGTACATAACATAAGGAGATTTAGCTAACTCATTTTTATATAACTCATTGATATATAAGAAGAAAATTTTGAAAAAGCAATTAAGTTAAAGAAAAGCTCTCTATTTTCGAAACGTTTACTAGAGAAAAAAGTCATGTATTTGCAAAATGATCGTCTTATGGCATTTTATGGAAAGTTCATGACTAGCCACATCGCATCCGTTTCAGGATGTCATGTAATAGAGGACTTTGATATGTTAAAGCTAGAATTTGATCATAAACGCATGCAAGAGAGGCAAAAGCTTACTGGTTTATTGCCTGGAAAAATCCTTATATTACGCACCTCTCGTTATTTGAGTAGCCGAGCTGTGGATGCTAGCAAGAGTGGTATAGGTATTTTATCTTCGGCTTCTTTGGAGGTAGGAGAAAAGCTCCTTTTGAGTACATCGCAGTTCGAAATTCCTTTGAGAGTGTTGTACAAGCAAAAAGATTATGCAAAAAGCAATTGTCATAGATATGGCTTTGTGGTGGATCCGGATTATGCGGATAGAGACACAATCGACATGATCGCTATCTTTAAAGATTCTGGGTGTATGAAACCTAACTGATTATCGTGTGTTGTTTGTGTGTTGTGTTAGGTTGCTTGAGAAGGTATGATCCTGGCTATGTCAGATCATATGGATAAAAATGCTGTTTACGCTCATTTATTGCGTAGAATCTCTGTGGAATATGAGCATATTTTTACGAGTTATAAACTCAAGCGTCATCATATCGTGCCGGCTACCTTGCGGCTCTCATCTTCTCGACAGTATCTCGGTCAGTGGCATCCACAAAAACGCGAAATTTCTTTATCTCTTGATTTATGCTGCCGTTATAGATGGTGTGAAGTATTGGAAGCTTTAAAGCATGAGATAGCCCATCAAATCGTTGATGAATACCTTTCTCAACAACAATCCGGTGTTTCTTCTATACCTCCTCCTCCTCATGGCAAGCTTTTTGTTAAAGCTTGCGATATGATCTGTGTGGCTCCGTGGGCTCGTTCTGCACGTATCCATGCGGATGCTGCTGCTCCATCGCTTTCAGAATTACTCAGTGAAAAAGAATCTCCCATTGAACAAAAAATTTCTAAGTTGTTACGTCTTTCAGAATCGAGTAACGAGCATGAAGCAGCTTTGGCTTTGGAGCGTGTCAAAGCATTAGCTGAAAAGTTTTCTATCACGCATCACAAAGATGGCAGTCAGGTGGCTGATGAGCAAAATATACACTTTATTGCACTACCAACAGGACGTCGGAGACGTCAAGCCTTTCATAGTGCTCTAGCAGATCTTTTAATCACACATTTTGGAGTACAAGGCATTTTTACCAAAGCCTATGATGTGAAAAAACATTGTGATGTGGTGGAACTTGAAGTTATCGGTAAGCCCCGTGATTTGCTGATGGCTGAATATGTCTATCACTATCTTATAAAAACCTGTGATCATCTTTGGCTGCAGCACAAAAAAAATGCGTCTAAGGATTTTTCTAAAGTGCGATCGATGCAGGTGGCAAAGAACTCTTTTATTGCAGGGGTGTTAGGAGGTTTTCGTGAAAAACTCAAAAAAACCAGTAGCAGTATGTCTTCATCAACAACTGCTAAGGCGTCAGCATCATCTTTGAGTATAAGAGATCAGTATCTTGCCTCACAGAACACGTTACTCAGTGATTTTTTTCATAAACGTTACCCTTATACCCATAAAGTGGTTTCTTGCAGACAGGTGGATAAAAGCCAATATAAAGCAGGAAAACAGCAGGGGCGGAAACTGTCCATCACCACACCCCTTGCTGGTGGACATGGTGCCATTAAGTTGCTTAACTAAAAGGTTTATGAGGCTAGCTTATCCGTATTTTCTGATGTGGATGGCTGGGCTGTATTGTGTTTGGCTGCTGCTTTAGGGTTGGTTGTGTTTGGTACGGGAGGAGGGGGTGTTGTGTCCAGTTCGCGTTGTTCAAGCATTTTTTTGCGTAAGCGTAGGATCAGTTTTTGAGCTTCTTTAAATTCTTCAGAATTGACAATACTATCTTTTAAAATGTGATCTTTAATGATGGTAAAGAGTTGTTTTTCTGAAAGGACCATTTCTTGATCAGATAATGTGAGTAATTTGAATATCTGTGAAGTTTCAAGGCGCATGAGATACAATATGGGAATAGATAGCAGCACAGCACTGATGGTGTAAGGGTTTGTAACCATTTGCCATTCTTTGATGGCATCATCATTGAGTATTTTTTCTTTTGTGAGAAGATAGAGCTTTTGATAGGTCTCGTCTTTGTTGAGTTCTAAAGCGGTGATATCAAAAGAGAGAATCATGTTATAGCTAATGGGTTTTTTGAAGACGATGCTATAAAGTTGCCAACACCAGCCATTGGTGAGAACCACCATCTCTACTCCTTCATGGACTCCATAGTTTACAGCTTGTTTGATCTGATGTTCTTTGAGCTGTATCCCTACTCCTTTGACTTCCACAAGAAATTTGATACGTTCTTTCATGATGATGGCTATATCACATGATGAGCCACGTATTTTGTATTCAGAGGTGACTTCGTTATAGCGATCATAGCCCCAAATCTCACCAAACATATCTTTGACGATGGTCACTGTGTCGGTTTCATTGATACCACGTTTGCGTGCAGATGTGACCACTGGCTGCAAATGCTGTAATGCAGCTGTCATACGTTTCCGGGTATGATCGTGGATGTCGTGCATCTACTTCTCTGTGTTATGTGTATGAGGTCTTTTCAAGCATCAAACATATTGTAAAGCTCACTCGAGCTACTCGTTTAGGCACTATTTGGCCAATGGATGTCCAGATCCACAATTTTGGCAGAAGAATTTGTGGTTGGTGGTTGATTTTTTTTGGGTTGGTTTTTCTTTTTGTGTTTTTCTATTTTGCGATAGGTTCGTGATAAAAAGTTCTTAGCTACCTCTAACTCATCAGATTCGGTAATGGCCCGTTTTAAAACTTTATTAATGAGTAATGTATAGATATCTTCATTAAGAACTGTTGTGGTAGCACTGTCGGTGGCGATCTCTTTGAATATCTTTTTAGTCTCTCTGCGTAGGCAATTGAGTACTGGTGGAGAAAGAAGGAGTGCAGCAACACTATATTGATTCATCACTTTGTAGTGATTGTTCAAAGTAGAGAAGGCATTTTTTTTCACTCCTTCACAGCTCAGAGGATACAGTGTCACAAAGGTGTCTTCTTGGTTGGGAGTCAAGGTTGTGATATCAAAGGAGGAAATAAGCTGACATTTCATCGTCTCTTTGAGGTTGACTTTATAAATGTGCCATTGGGCCCCATTGGTTAGAACCGCCCATTTTATACCCTCTTGAGCGCTATATTCCACCACCTGCTTGGTGTGTTGTTCTTTGAGTTCGCAGCCAATAGCTTTCACCTCCACTAAAAACGGAATATGGTCGTTGATGGTGATGGCAAGATCACAATAAGAACGTCGTATTTTATGTTCAGCGGTGATTTCAAGATATTTATTGTAGCCAAAGATCTCTTCTAAAATATCTGTCACAATAGTTACGGTATCAGCTTCATTCACATCACGATTTCTAGCTGATTTAATGATAGGTAGTAGACGTCGTAATCCATTAGACATCCTTGTACGTGCTCGTGTACCGATTTTATACATGTTAATATCCCATTATAATTATATGTGTGCAGCATATGAATCCATGAACACATTCGGCGGCAGCCACAAAAACTATAGTAGCTTTATGAGTAGCTCTATGAGCTTCTGAACAGTGGCTGTTTCTTTAAATTAAGGACACTGATCTTTACCACAGGACATCATGATAAAAAGAAGAGATGGATGTCCTGTGATGTGAGATGCGGGCTTTTCTATGTGGGTATCTTTTTTTCTAGAAAGCGCTAATAAAGATCAAGATCCACAATCTTTGGCACAAGATTGGATACAGGATTGGTTGGCGGCTGTTTATTGAGTTCTTTGCTTTTACGTTTTTCTATTTTGCGATAGGTCCGTGATAAAAAGCTTTTAGCAATGTCTAACTCGTCAGAGTCCGTAATAGCGCGTTTTATAATATCTTGTAGCAACAGTTGTTTGATGTCTTTTTCATCCACTTCTGTGACAGAGCCGTTTGTTACAGCTATCTCTTTGAAAATCTTGTTAGCTTCGATGCGTAAGCGACGGAGTACCGGCGGTGAGAGCAGAAGAGCAGAGACACTGTATTGGTTCATCACTTTATGATGATTGGCTAAAGTTAAGATAGCATTGTTCTTAATACCTTCACGGCAGAGAGGATAGAGTGCAATAAAAGAAGCATCTTTGTGATGATCTAAAGCCATGAGATTAAAGGATGATATTTTTTGAAAATCCACAGATTTCTTAATGATAATTCTATATATGTCCCATACCACACCGTTGGTGAGAATAACCCACTCCACACCAGCCCTAGAGCCATAATCTACGGCTTGTCTGGCGTGATGGCTTTTGAGATCGATGCCAATAGCTTTCACTTCTATTAAAAATTGAATATTACCGTTCATTTTAATGGCAAGGTCGCAATAAGTACTGCGTATTTTATATTCGGCAGTGATTTCGTTATAGCGATCGTAGCCAAAGATTTTTTCAAAAGCATCGGTGATGATGGTTACGGTGTTAGCTTCATTTACATCACGGGCTTTAGCTGTTGCAATCACAGGTAGTAATTGCTTTAGCCCTTCAGCCATTCTTGTGCGTGCGCGTATACCGATTTTATACATGTGAATATCCCATATTATTATATGTATGCAGCATATGAATTCATGAACACATTCGGCGGCAGCCACAAAAACTATAGTAGCTTTTGAGCGGTGGCTGCCTCTATATATCTATCTATATCTATATATATGTATGATATGTAGAGGTGATCTCAAAGAAGATTAAGATGCTTGAGATCCTGCAGTGGTGACAGCAGGGGGAGGAGGTTGTATGTAAGAAAATTCTTCATGACTCACAACTTTGAGAATACGAAGAAGCTCATGAGGCTTATGGCCGTTATCTTTGAGAGTATTGTAGTAAGAAGCAAATAATTGATAACCACTGACATCAAGTAGCAAAGGCTTACCATCAACCATGGCCACAGGAGTACCTGCTTTGAGGAAACTAAAGTTAGCTGAGGTGAGTAGAGGCACCACCGTTTCATTGCTGGGATAAGGCACGACTTTTTGCCAAGTGTAAATCGTACCCAGTTGTCCGCATAAGCGCTCATCTTGATGCCAGTGAGGCACATGGCCATGTTTTTGTAAGTAACGGACGTAACGATACGCTGAAAGAACACCTAAAAAACCTAACGAGACTTGCCAAGGTTGAAAACCTCCTAAAGCTCCAAGTTCTAAAGTGATAGCTACTCCTCCCAAAGCATTCACATACTGATCTGAACACATGCCCTCAGTGGTGTAAATGCCATCCCAATAGGTTACCATATCTTGACGAGGTAGAGCACCACGGGCAAAGTGATAGCATTTGTCGGTATGAGAGAATATAAAAAAACCTTTAGGACAAGGCCCGATGGTTTGATGGAGATCAAAATAGTATCGTACTTTTGCAAGGACCTTTTTGAGATCCTGAACACGCTGTGATTCATGATCTCCTGGCTTAGGAGGTCTGCCGAAATTGCGATTTAAATCACTATCCAAGCTTCTGACTCCAGCATATGCTGCCTTGACGTTTCCAAGAAATATCACTATAGGCATGCTCAAACGTACTTCTTCAGATAACAAAAATTCACAGAAAGCATTTAAGCTTGCAAGCCCAGCTATTTCATTGCCATGAATAATTGCTGAGGTGGCAAATGGATAAGGTTTTTCACTATCACCTTCTTTATCATGAGGCCCGATGACATGAACGTCCTCAGCTAATGTCATACCACCATGACGTTTGATCAAAGCTTGAGTTGTTTTTCGAAAGAAATCAATTTCTGTTGAAAGAAGCTTTAAAAGATCTGGAGAAATACTCATATATCTAACCCATAAAACACTCAAAAATTGCCATATCACAAACAGGCTAAGAAGAGGAGCATCTCTTCAAGCCGTTATGATTTTTTATTGTTATCGTTATCGTTGTCATCATCACCTGCTTGTGCCGGCGATTGTCGTCTCGTTTGTGTGGATTCTTGAAATTCCATTAAGGCATCAAGATCCAGTTGATCACCCCATGTGTCTGTTGATGATGAGGAATCTTCGGCCATAGAAGAATCGTCTTGGGATTTATGACGTTTCTGTTTGGATTTTGTCGGTCTTTGGGAATCGCTTCTACGTCCTCGATCACTTCTACGATGACTTAAGATTTTTAATTCTTCTAAAGAACACGACTCATAATCACCGGCTTCCGTTTTCACCGTGATGATCTCGTTGAGAATATCCAAATGACTCACCACTCCAGACATCTGCATGTTGATAATTTCCACCACAGCACCTAAAGAAGGTAGCTTAGCTCGTGCTTGTGTGTACATATCATTTTCATAAGATAGACAACATCGCAGGCGCCCACATCCTCCTGAAATCTGTGAAGGATTAAGAGCAAGGTTTTGATTCTTGGCCATCTTGATAGAAACCGGGACAAATTCACGCAAAAAGGTGGAACAACAATACTGCCTGCCACATATGCCCACTCCCCCAGCTAGCTTGGTTTGATCACGAGCGCCAATCTGTCTGAGTTCAATGCGAGAGCGTAACTCTCCGGCGAGTTTTTTCACAAGAAGACGGAAGTCCACACGATCAGGAGCTGAAAAGAATATAATCACCTTCTGGCTGCTCAATTCACTTCCTAGCTGTAACCGACAACCCACCACTTCCATCTTCAGTTGAAATTGTTTGATGGCACGACTCGCTATCTGTTGTGCTTCTTGGTCTCCTGGATAGTTGCCTGCATCCAGATCGCGAGATCCAGCAAGACGAATCACCGATCGTAGGGTTTTATGAGGAGCTAAATTCTCGTATTTCAGCACAGCTACTCGAGCCACTGAGTTGCCCTTTTCGTCATCAACACAAACCGCATCTCCAACCTGTAAGACGAGATTTTTATAGGAAAAATCATATATTTTTCCTGCAGGAAAAAACTGCACTCCAGCAATATTTGTTTGCATCATTGTTTTGTTTTTATGTGTTAGCTAGTTGTGTTAGCTAGGTGTTATTAGGTGCCTTCGTCATATCAAAGCCGTTACGTTCTTAAAAAAGATAGTAGCGGTTGTTTATACTTTTTATATCTTTTTATATCCTCATATATCCTCATATATCCTCATATCCTTTGCGGTATATTCTTTATATATCTCTATATCCTCTGCAGTGTTGTTTTTATATAGCTTCTGAATATCATAGAACAGCAAAAACAGAATGCGTTTATACACATTCTAGCAAAATGCTTCATGCATGTCACTTGCTTCATATATCACTGTCAGTGACTTTTTTAGAGATATCACACCTTGTTAGCTTTGAGATGGCGTTGGAGAAAGGAGGGCATTTAAGATCATGTGGTTGTTTAAAGCCACAGGCTTATGTTTAAGCGCCTTGTGGTAGCGTGTGAGTAACTGACGCCGGTGGTGTATGGTGTGTATTTGGGCCTGTGTTTGGTTAGCAAGCTTGTTTGATGTTTGTGGGTGATGGTTGCTGTCTTTGGTCTTCTGTCGATATAACATATTAAGGCTCATCTCGATGGCTTGTAATAGAGGAGCTGTTGTTATTTTAGCGCGTTTAGCTAGCTCGTTTGCTAGATGGGCTGAATGAAGAGCGCTGTGGATGTTATGAGCTAAAAACATATCTTTGAGTGTAAAAAAAAGCTCTTTGTGTTCTATAAAAAATAAGGCCTCTCCTACAGATCCACCACATAATGAAGCCAGTTTGCAGCACTCTTCGTTGGATAAGGATGTCTTAGAAAGTGTCTTTGATTGAGCGAGTTCATGGTTTAAAGCTTTACAAAAAGATAAGGTATCAAGTGGTGGTACGTAACATGATATGAGACGTGAAAGTAAGGTGTGTGGTAGTGCGTCTTTACGAGAGCTGGTAAGCAAGATAATAGCTTTAGCTGGTGGCTCTTCAAAGGTTTTGAGCAAGACATTGATGGCAGCAATGGAGAAACGTTCCACATCTTTGATGATCACTATGCGATAAGGACCTCTGGCAGGCTGAAGCCGTAAATGTTGGCGCAATGCATCGGCGTTTTCACGTTTTAAAGTGTCTTCATCTAAAGGGGCTTGCCAAACATCAGGCCACTGATCTTGGATAGTGTCATTCATATGAACGGCTTGTGTTGAAGAGGCAGGAAGAGTGTGCTGTATGATTTTTTGGATCATCTTATATTTACCAATACCTTTGTTGCCATATAACAAAAGCATTTGAGGCAGGCAGCCCTGGCTTGCTAGCGCACAAAGTCGCTCTAGAAGATCCTTACGGCTTAAACATGTTTGTTGTGAAGTAGTTACGGACATGGTTTCCTTGGACTCTCGTGAGAGTTTATTGTCAGAATGTCAGAATCAGATGGCTAGATGCTTTTGCATCACTTCCATGACCTGCTGTGCTATGTCATCAGCAGGTTTGTGGGCATCAATGATACAAAAACGCTGTGTGTCTTTTTGCTCAAGAGCTAAATATCCTTCGCGGATCTTTTGGTGAAAAGAGAGTGCTGCATCATCAAAACGTTCCACAGATGATGTTTGGGAGGCTGTGGATGATTCTTGGCGTTCCTTGCGCCGTTTGCACAAAAACTTAGGTGAGGCATCGAGTAAAAACGTTAAAGATGGTAGACAGCCATAAGTGCTATGGCTGATAAGAGTTTCAATAAACTCTGTGGGTAATTGTCCGACATAACCTTGATAAACGCGAGTGGAATCGACAAATCGATCACTCACCACAATTTTTGCGCTAAGTAAAGCAGGGATGATAGCGTAACGCACATGTTGAGCACGGGCTGCTGAAACCAGTAAAGCATCAGCTTCCTGCGTTAATCTTTCAGCAGAAGATGTGTCTGAGGGGGCTTTGTGTTTAAACAACTGACGAATACGGCAAGCTAACGGTGTGCCACCAGGTTCATGGGTGATGAATGCATCAAGCTGTTTTTGTAACAATAGCGTTTTTATGTTGTGAGCTAATCGTGTTTTTCCAGCACCATCACAACCTTCAATGGAGATAAATCGCCTGAGATGTTCTTTGGTTAAGGGGGTGAAATTATTTTTTTGCATAGCTCACATCCTAGAAGTTTTGATGCATGGAATCACATTCTATGTCATGTCATCTGAGTTAACGACCCTTATCTTGAGAATTTGGTGTAGGGTTTTTTCTTAACTCAAAGGCAAATTATACCGACGCACGGCCGTAGTACTAGAATGTTTTTCGTTTCTTTCATGTGAAAGGTACTCAGGCTGGCAGCTATGGGTTATAAACTTGTCAAAAAGCTTTCGCAGGGCGGAATGGCTGAAATATTTCTAGCCAGTAAACACAACCGCAAAGGCAACCTCAAACTTTGGTGCATCAAGAGGATTTTACCTCATTATGTGGACGATGATGAGTTTGCGAAAATGTTTCGTGATGAATTCCGTATCACCAAACGCTTTGTTCATCCCAATCTCATTGCTATCAAAGAATATGTCTTTATTGATGAAGCACCAGCTATTGTTATGGAGTTTGTTCCGGGTACGGATATTCGGGATATTTTAGTGGCCTGTGAACGTACCAAAAAACGTCTTACAGTCCCTATGGCATGTTTTTTAATAGCTCAAGCAGCTCGAGGCTTAAACTACGTTCATAAACTCAAAAATGAACAAGGCCAGCCTCTCAGCATTGTTCATCGTGATATCTCCCCACAAAATATTTTGGTGTCTTTTCGTGGAGCTGTTAAGGTCATTGATTTTGGTATCGCTGATACCAATGCCAAGCTCAATGTCACTAAACCGGGAGTGATTAAAGGCAAATTCTCTTATATGTCACCAGAACAAGTAGGCATGAAAGAGGTGGATTCTCGTACAGATATCTTTGCTTTAGGTGTGGTGCTGTGGGAGATGCTGGCGATGCGCAAACTCTTTCAAGGTGCTAATGAAATCCAAACCATTGAGTTGGTGCAACAATGTACTATTCGCAAAAATATCCAAGATCTCAATAAAGATGTTAATGATAATCTGGCAGGTATTTTCCATAAAGTGCTAGCAAAAGACCCTGGTGAGCGCTACGCATCAGGCAAAGAGTTTGATGACGACCTCTGTGCTCATATTAAGAAGTACTATCCAGGGTTTAGTCAAAAAGAGCTTGTGAAATTCTTGCGAACATTGATGGAAAAGAAATATCGCAAAATTAAAGAACATATCCATCTTGCTAGCAAAGATGAGGAAAAGCGCAAGAAAGCTTCTCCTTCTTCTGATCTACCAGAGTCAACATTTTCCAACAGCGTGCTTTTTCAATCCTCAGTTTCATCCTCGTCATCGAAAAAGAAGACGACATCCACATCTTGGGATAAAGATTTTGAAAAAAGTGTTTATAAAAGCCAAGATCCTGTGTTTGAAAAAAGCAAAATATCAAATATGGATGAACCTAAAATAGATGAAGCCATCATAGACAGGGAATTGTCTTTAGTTACCACATTGGATGATGCCATGACATCAGGTTCAGCAAATTACACTCACCTGCGTTTGCCATCAGCTAACAACCCCAACAGTTCTCTTAATGTGAGAGGGTATGTAAAAAACGAGGTGTATACGCCTTCAAAGAAAAAAGCCACAAAAGCTGCTGCTGCTATTAAGAAGAAAGTTAACAAAAAAAAGCTGCAAACATCTATGGCTATTACTTTGGTGGGGCTTGCAGCTGCAGCAGCATTGTTTGTTATATTGTCGCTATTTAACGATTTACCAAGTAGCAGTAATGCCACAGTTACTGTGGATAATAATACCATCTTCACAGTTAAGACCTTTCCATCATCAGCTAAAATAGCACTTAATGGCAAGCCACTATCAAAATATTACATCCAATCTCCTTATGCTTTACCGCGGCATAAGCTAGCTGATGGCCGCAATATCTTGAGGGTTTCGCGTGCTGGCTTTGAAACAGAAAATTATGCATTCCATCGCGATAAACTCGATAGTCTTAGAGAAATTGATATCTCCTTAAAGCCTAAATCTGATCTAGGAGTGCTACTTCTTGTGAGCCATCCTAATTCTAAAATACGTACTGTTGATTATAGCTTTGGTGAAAAACTCGCCGTAGGCTCTTTGTCACCAAACAAAGATGCTCGTGTGACATTCTTGCAACCAGGACGGAATTATGTGGTTAATTTTACAGCAAAAGATATGCAATTTCGCTGTAATTTAGCCAGCTCCCCATCCAAGAAAAAAGTGACTTATTTGATTTATCCAGAAATAGAAGCCTGTGTGCCAAAGACAAAGTAATGGCTTTGAAAGATACTCACATACCTTCATGTTCCCTATCACTTATAAGAATAGTGAGCTTGGTAATCCTTACAAGCTAGGGAGACGATGGTGCTGGCTTCTTTGGCGTTATAAGAATGAATTATGGTTATCTTACGCGGGGTTATCTTACGTGGTACTGATGGAGAGGAAGATGAAGATTCAGCTGTGGCAGGTAAGTCTTTGTAGGTAAGAAAATAGTGTTGAATCTTATCTAAACATTTTAGAGGTAGGTCAGCTATATCATCCATATCTCCATAAACAGTATCGTTGCGTAATACGGCAAGAATTTTATCATCGGCTTTTCCACCATCAAGCATCCTTAATCCACCAATCACTTTGGCTTCCACTAAAACATCACTGGCCTGAAAGTGACGATCTGTAAACACACAGATATCCAAAGGATCACCATCACCAACACACCCATCAGCTGCTTTGTTGTGACCGCTTTCGTATAAGGCTTTGCGGGTATGTTCAGCGACGTGATGATCACAATAACTACGAGGTACAAAGCCATACAAACAGGGCAGCATGTTGGTATACTTTTGAGGGCGGTCCACTGTTAAAAGACCCGTGTCTTTATCTAATTCCAATTTCACATCACTCTGTGGAGTCATTTCCACATACACCCGTACGTAGCAAGGATGCTGGGATGGGTGATGGATCAAAGGATCCACACCATGCCATGGATGAGCACGATAAGAAGGAAAATGAGGAGAATCGCTAGAAGAGATATTCACTTTGGGTTAACCTCTCTTTTGTATGGTATTGGGGATTTATTCCATGAGTTATGTACTCATTTGGGGGATGTGAAAAGCCAAATTTAGCTGATCATATCATCTTTGTGATTTTTATCGCAAACACAAATCTTTCCATCTAGGAAGCACATGAAGGTTTTTCATAGACACAATGAGTGGTGTTTTTGAGACGAATTTTACCACGATCTAGGCGTGGGCTATCTTCAGGGGAAACCCAAAATTCGAGAATTTCTCCAGTGCTGATCTTTGCTTTAACCGCTGTATAGTATCCTTGAAAGGTTTTGGATACCACTTGAAACGATAAGGAGGTATTTGAAGGATCTTCTCCCACCCATTCAATGGCATCGGCTCGAACAGCAAGAGTTAGATGGGAGGTTTGTGGAGTGATGCGAGGAGCATGCATATGGGATTTGGGGATTTGGCCAAAAGGACTCATCACTCCTCCTTTAGAAGGAAAACAGCGCAAAAAACTCCGTCTGCCCACAAAAGCTGCAACTTCATAATCTTGAGGGGTTTGATACACCATGCTGGATTTATCAAACTGGCGCATTTCACCGTTTAACATCACACCGATATGATCGGCTATTTCAAAGGCTTGAGCTTGATTATGACTTACCATAATGGTGGTGATATCTAGCTGAGTCAGCAGTTGACGGATCTCTTGGACCAAGTCATGAGTGATGGCAGGATCTAAGCAAGAAAAAGGCTCATCAAGTAAGAGAATATGTGGCACTGGAGCCAGTGCACGCCCAATAGCAACACGTTGTTGTAAGCCACCGGATAACTCAAAACAGTAATGATCACCCACATGACTTAAGCCACAAAGATCTAACATCTCATCGCAACGTTTTTGCCGTTTTTTGCTAGAAAGGCCAGAGAGGCCAAAAGCGATATTACCTCTCACTGTCAGATGAGGGAAGAGAGCAAGGTTCTGAAAAACCATCCCAACTCCTCTGCGATGAGCAGGCAAGGATGTGGTTGGGGAATGCATAACAGAATCAGCAATAGTGACAGTGCCACGATGTGGTTGCTCAAAACCAGCGATAGAACGCAGTAGCGAAGTCTTACCACTGCCGTTAGGGCCCAGCAAACAGACAAAATCTCCCTTGCCTACTTTAAAGGATACATCCTTTAAAGCACAACATGGCCCACTCACCTCCTTGGGATGATAATTGAGATGAAGATTTTGAACGTTTAAAAAACTCACAAACGTACCTCATTGAGACGGAGAAGCCATATTTTATGTTCCATGTGGTTTGAGCCTTTTATTTATCATCCATCATCCATCATCCATCATTTAAGGAAGACACATCTGTTTTTTGGACAGATGAAACAGGGAGCGTTTTTTCATATATCCCATCACAGCCAGTAACAACATACTAAAAACCACCATAACCAATGCAGGGACAGCAGCTTTTTGCCATTCTCCCTCACTGCTCCACTCATATACCTTCACAGACATGGTATCCCAACCTAAAGGGCGTAACATGAGGGTTAAAGGCATCTCTTTGATCACATCCATAAACACCATTAAGCCAGCAAACATTACAGGATAACGTAAAAAAGGCCAATGAATACGCCAAAACAATCCTTTACCACGAACACCTAAACTCTCACTTGATTCATCGAGACAATGAGGAACTTTTCCGTAGCTTTCCGCTAGAGGCTGAAAACCCACCACAAAAAAATGTATAGCCATTGCTGCTACTAATAAAGCAATGGTGGTGGTGAAGAACGGAAAAGAGAAGCGGTTTTCTAAAGCATACACCGGTACAAAAAGAGCTACAGCAAGTACAGCACCAGGAAAGGCATAACCTAAAGTAGGTAGCTGAAAAAGCCCTCTTAAATAGCTATCTCTATGAAACCATTGTTTAAACAGCTTGAGGGTATAGATACGTGGAGCTGATCGTATCAAAAATAACCCACAACAACTTATGGCCATAATCAACACACTGACTATGAAGGCAAGGAAAATACTTCTTAAAATATCCGGTAAGACTAAGGACCATGTATTCAGATCTTGCTGGTTACTAGCCATATCCACTAAGGCATATAGTGGTAAAAGTGTGGTGAAAGTTACACATATCAAACACAAACAAAATAAGCCATATCCCTGCTTTGCAGGCAGAGAAAATGCAGATTTGGCAGTAAAGTCGTTACTTTGAGAGAAGTGCATATACCAATGACTTTTGTTGCCATGAATCCGTCTTGATAGCACATACACCCCTAAGGCAAGAACAAGCAGTACACTTGCTACCTGAAGAGCAGCAGATAGGTCAAAGAAACCAAACCATGCTTTGAATATAGCTGTGGTTAAAGTGTTATAAGAAAAGACACTCACAGTGCCAAAATCACTGATCACTTCCATAGCCACAAAAGCCCCTGCTGTAAGCAGAGGGGGGAGTAACATCGGCATAATGACGCGTCGGAAAGAAGCCATATAACCATGTCCTAAGCTCATAGAAGCTTCCCACAGCCTCTGGTCCACTCCCTTTAAAGCAATACGAGCCATTAAAAATACATAAGGAAACAGAGAAAAACTCATGGCCATGGTAATGCCCATATAACCACTGATGTTAAGAGATCCTTGAAAATGTTGGCGCCAAAAAGTCTGCACAAAAGAGTTGTAATCTAAGACATCCAGCCAAATAAAACCCATAACATAAGATGGGATAGCCAAAGGTAGGGCACAGAGGATAATGATGATCTTACGTCCAGGAAAATCAAATAAAGTGGTCGTTAAAGCTAGTACAGTACCTAAGACAAGAGAACCAAAGGTAACGCCTATAAGTAATATCATGGTTTGATATAACAGCCTCCATAACTCAGTTTCCCATAGATGATCCCAAAAGATGGACGAGCCTGCTGAAAACCAGCTTGCTGATAAACTCCATAATGGCAGCACCATCAACACCCCCAGCCAACATACAGCACACCAAGCTATATCTTGTCCAATCCGGTGTTTTTCCATAAACATACGCATACTCACCTGCAATGCTTTTTCTTTTCTTCTTTTATCTGTATTTGTCTTACTTCTTATATCTTTATCTCGATCCTATTAAAACAAAAAAGAGAGTCATTCTCAATATCTCTATATAGGGTATTGAAGGTATAGCAAAAGGATATTTTTTTCCATAACAGAAATATCTCTTTTCAAATCATGTGACTGTCGTATTCTTTATCTCGGAATGACCAGAAAGGCATGGTATGGTGGTGCTGCTATGTTTGGTGTAGTACTGTTTTGGATTTGGATAAAAAAATGTCTTGTCTTTACAGCTATTGTAGGAATACGGGAATACGGGAATACGGGAATACGGAAAACCATGATGAAACACATTGTTAAATGTCTTGTAACTTGTGTGCTGTGCATCCCTTTTTATATCGCCTTGGATATAGGGGCACATGTGAGTTGTGTGACTTATGGAGCTCATCATGTAACGGTTCATGACAATAATAAAGAACAAGCAGAACAAGAGAAACAAGAAGAAAACCTTTTTGAAACGTCTATAACCTACTTACCTCTGCCTGGTGATATTGTTTGGCAAAGTAACGATGATGATCCTGTTTTTACCAGTTCTAAGGCGCAAAAAGGCGGTACTCTTCTGCGTGTGATATCTCGTTTCCCTCTGACTTTTCGCAGCTTGGGACCGGATGCGAGTAGCAGCATCACAAACTATGGATGGTATAATCTGTCTTTACTTGCTGTCCATCCTATCACTCATCAATTCGTGCCAAGCTTGGCAGTTAAGTGGGCTACAAGTTCAGATGGACGCACCGTTTATTACTCTTTGGATCCCGATGCACGATGGTCTGATGGGGTTTCGGTAACGGCTAAAGATTTTTTGATGGTCCATCGCTTCTACCTTTCTGAGTTCAGACGCGATGCTGCTAGGGTGGCTCAGTATCGCAGGCTTGTAAAAAGCTTTCAGATGCATAGTAGTCTTCAATTTTCTATAACTTTGCGTGCAGCGCATCCGGATCATGTATTGCTTAATAAGACCAATTGGAGTCCTGTTCCGTCCCATGTTTATCGTCTTTCCAAAGACTGGCAAAGAGTTGCTCATTGGCAATTGGAGCCTAACAGTGGTCCTTATGAAGTTACATCCTATGAATTTGGTACATCGTTTGTTATGGAGCGTAAAAAAGATTGGTGGGGGCGCCATAAAAGGTACATGAAAGGAGCTTATAACTTTGATACGCTGCAATATATGGTGAGTCAAGAAAGAGGGATTAGGCATCAGTGGAAGCTTTTTTTAGAAGAAAAATCTCACGTAATGTCTATAGGTCCTAAGCTGTGGCATACATGGACTCACATAGATCCTATTGCTAAGGGATATATCCAAAAACAGAGTACTCCTTATGTGGGCCCTAGCAATATTCATGGAATTTTTCTTAACTTAAAACACCTCCACTGGCAGCTTCCTGAACTGCGCTATGCTTTTGGGCATGCCATGGATATGGATACGATCATACAAAAGGTGCAGCGTAATGAAATGGAGCGTGCTCATACTTTATATGGTGGTATGGGAGCTTATTCTAACAGCCAACTTCGTTCCAGAGAATATAGTCCCACAAAAGTTGCTGAGTACATGAAGGCAGCCGGTTATACCAAGAACAGTGATGGTTATTTTGCTAAAGATGGCAAAGTCTTTTCACCTACTATTGTTTTTTCTGATGAGCGTGAGTGGCCACACTTGAAGGTTTTGAAAGAAGGAGCACGCAAAGCTGGTATTTATCTCAATGCGCGTCATGTTTATGGTCCATCTTTTGATCAGATAGTGCGTCGTCGTCGTCATGATGTGATTTGGAATACTCTTTCCAATCCTTGGTCAAGGATGGATGCACCTGGTTATTATTACTCTTATCATTCTTCTGAGGCTAAAAAATTTCTTTCAGCTAACATCACCAATACTCAAGACCCTCAAATAGATGCTCTTATTCATGCGTACCGAAACACGATAGACTCCACGAAAAAAGCTGCTTTATCGCGTTCTCTTCAAGAACTCATCCACAAGAGTGGAGCGAGCATCATGACTTTCAAAGTCCCTTATTCTCGCCTTCTTCATTGGCGCTATATCACATTTCCTCAGTCACAAAATGCCTATATTGCAAACAATCTCAAATATGCTTGGTATGACACAAAAGCCAAAGCTTTGTTAGATGAAGAGCGTTCAAAATAGCTTGGATTTTCAATAAAACCCGAGGCATATACGCATATACAAAAAACCGTTGTAGTTAGCCAGATCTACACAGACCTATACAATAGAATAGAGGTGTGTGGTTACTTTTTGAGAGTATGTGCTCTTAAGAACTGTTGTTTATTATTGGCTTTTGATCGGCTTGGGCTTTTTTGCAGACGTTCTATGCGTAAATGCTTGATATAAAGAGACAAGCTGTGTTGCAAATCTTCAAGTTTTTCAATGTCTAAATATTCGCCGGATTCTTGTTGTTTAGAGATATAAAGCACAGTGTTTTGGATGTGTTGTATCAGTTTGGGCTTATCAAGGCGATACACATCTGAGCTTATGTGTTGATCTTGTTGGTTACTGGCTGGGTAGGTTGCTTTGATGTTTGTTGTGGGATCGGTTAGGGGGTTGTTTTGCTTAGCAGATTTTCCATGATTTTGCAAATGACCTAGATAGAGTATGCGCAAATAGGATGTTAAAGAGATAACATCTGCACGGATATCTTCATGAAATCGGTTATGTTTTTTAGCTAATTTGCGCCTGAGAAAATCATGATTGAATCCTCCTAGGGAAAGCAGGATATGATAGTAGATATCACGACGATATGCGTATAACGAGCTATCTTCGTTGTGGACAAACATGTCGTAGAAATATTTGACAAAACCAGCGTGGGTATCTTTATCAACGAGTTTGAGATCGAAGAGATACTTGTTGTAAAGTGTTTTGAATTGTTCATGGTGTGATAGTCCGAGTCCCAGTGCATATACCTTTGCATCACTGGTTAGGGCTTCTTCTTGAGTGAAATACCTATGTGGTAACAAGTAGCTGGCTAGACGATCTTCAAGTTGTTCGGTGCGATTGAGTAAGTAATCACCTGAAATGGTGTGTTCTTCGCTGATATAAGAACGTGCTTGGGTGTTACGTGCTAGAAATAATCGCATGAATATATCCATATCCAATTGTTTCTGAGGGCTTAAGACTTCTGGTTGAGGATTTTCAAAGGTGCTACCCAATATCTCCACACGATAAAAATTCCGTAAGCGAAAACCCACCGTATGGTGATCTAAGAAGTGATGCATATCCATATTCAGTGAATCACTTAACCGTGCGATCAGAATGTTATGATTCCAGCCCAATAAATCATCATCGGTGAGGTCAAAAAAGGATTTTTTCAGTGTCAGTGGATCATCGCCCACAGCAATATTGACTATAGTCACAAGTGGAGATGATGCTATGGCATCAAGGAAATGAAATTTGATATGAGAACGTCTTTTAGAGATAGCTAGAGTTTCTATGTGGTTGGGAGTACCTGAGTATATCTGTGCTGAGCCAAACACATACTCTTTGAGTGTCTTTGCCATATCAGAACGTTGATCTAAGAACTCTTCCATAGCAATGCCATGGTTTTGGATAATACGTTGTGACATATCTTCTTTCGTTAAAATACCACGGAGAAAGATATCCATCATCAATTCTTCTTTGCCAGAAAGGTTGTGGATGTTAAAACCACCGAGAATTTCTACTTCATAAAAATCCATCAAACGCGATCTGAGTAACATGGGTGAAAGAGGAGTGGTATGGATTTTCATATAAGCAGAAAGTCGTTGTGTGATGTCATCATGTAATGCTGAAAACACCGAAATATTCATGAGTTCATGGACAAATATCTTATGTAAGTGAGCTGCTATATATCCATTTTGAGGTTCTACAGCAGGCAAGCTATGAAATGCTTTGAAGGCTTGCATACCTATGAGCTTTGCTGCCTCAGGTGCGATGTTATATGGCAGGGATAGGTTTTTTATATAGTTGTTCATGTTATGGGCATGGGTGGTGTGAAACTTAAGAGTAAGACCTAACAAAGAAAGCTGCTTGCCTGCTGTGAGATCTGTTTGAGATAAAGACTCTTTAAGATGCTCTAAAAACACCACACGATCTTGTTTTTCCACAAGTCCAAAACGACGTAATGCATTGAGCCAAATATCCAAAGAGATATCTTCGTTGTCTTTGAAGGATGCATCGATGGAGTTTTCTTGGTTAGCTGGTATAGCTACTCCAGGGAAAGGAGGCTGTGAATGATCGGTGTGAGCATCCATTTGAATGCCCTCGGTGGGAGTGGTGTGTTCGTTAGAAGATGTTTCAGATAGCCAGATATGCCGAAGAGCTATGTCCTTTGAGGTGATATAACCCACTACCGTGCCTATGCCAGCAAGGGCCAAAAGAACAGGTCGGGATAAGGATTTTATTATGCTGAGTCCTTTGTGACCAAAGAGTCCTGCAAGTCGTCTATGTTGTCCTAAAGAAGCTATGCCTATGGAGGAAGCCATGACATGTGCGGGGCTTTCTAATAAAAGCAGTTGGTTATGGTCAGTGAGTTCTTTGAGGTGTTGTGTGTGTTGATTGTGAGGGGCGGATAGGAGCGCTTCACATAGCTGATTGGGATATTGCGTGCATGGTAGTGCCACAGAAACACCGTTATGCTGTTTGAGCAGGTAAACGTTAGGTGTTTGTTGTGGTAATGGAGGTTGTGCATGGAGTGGTGTTAAATAGAACAAACCCCAGAGGATGATCCCATAACAGAAAAGCAACAGCATTCTTGAGGTCACGTGTAAAGATAGGTGCATAAATTTAAACCAACGCTGTATGTAGTGAATGGCGATAGATACAAATACTGCGTGGCTATCTATAACAGCAACGACTGTATTTTTCAAGTGTGAAAAATACCAAGAAAGCACTAGATTATGGCTATAGAAAGAGAAATGTCACAGAGAAGAGCACATAATGATGGAGGACATGAAGTTGGCGGAGAGAGGGGGATTCGAACCCCCGATACGGGTTACCGTATACTCGCGTTCCAGGCGAGCACCTTAAGCCACTCGGTCATCTCTCCTGAGTAAAAGTATGGAGTATATTCATATGTATGAAAAAAGATGGTTAGTCATCATCAGAGCCGTATTCACGAAGACGTTGCGTGCTCTTTTCATAAGGGGCATTATCGTAGATATTATGTAGATAAGTGACAAAATAAGGGATATCTCCACTATGGCTATCACGAATACTTGCAATTTTTTTAGCATAGTGCATGGCAGCTCCTTTGATTTTTTTGAGTCCTTCAAGACTCACAGAAGCTGAACTGACATTTAACAAAGCTGCATGAGAAGTCAGATTATTGGTATCAAAGATTTTGGTTTGCAATTCCACATTGCGTATAGCCATCTCCAAGCTAAAGCGTGAAAAGCTTTCTTGATAAAAAAACAGTTTACCTTCATCTTTTTCCACATAGCCTTTTTCCATCAGGGCCACTAACTTATTGACTCCGTTTGTGCCAAATTTCTCACATACTCGTTCTTCGGTAGTTCCGCTTTTGGTAGCACACATGTGGAGAATTTGATTGGTCACCATATCTGAGAAGTGGGTCATTAGCTCGGTATCAACAAAGGTCTCTCCTGTTGTGGCAAAGGATGTTTCTAAAAATTGATAATGCTCAGGATAAAAGCGTTTGATAAAAGCAACAAAGCCTTCTCGATCTGTGATGACAGCTAATAGATCCACCACTGTGGCAAAGTCAGGTACACTCGTTCCTTGAACAAAGCGTCGTACAGTGGAATATGGCAGTCCTGATTTCCGTGCTAAAAAAGCCACTGATCGTACCGAGCTTTGAGCCAGGTAGTCCATGGTGGTTTCTTTGAGGCATTCTACGAGTTCTTGTTCTAACAGCACGGAAGGGTTTGTTGTGGGTGAGGCTGATTTTTTATCATTGTTAGATGGAATATGTTTATTACCAACCATTTTAGCCACTTTTTTTGTTATACGGCGGCTATTATGCTTTTTTGTATGCTTTGATGCTGTAGGCATAAACGAGCCTCCCTTTCATCATGATTATGATATCGGTGAGATGCGAGTATATGATCTCATATGAATGGTATGAATACACTAAGTAAGATCAGCAGCCTCTGACAAGCTCCGCTGTTTATCAGCTAGTCGGCTATTTATCAGTTATGTTATCAGTTATGATATAAGAGGTGCTTTTTTATCTTTTTAGAGGTATTCTTTGAAACACTGAAACACTCTTCAGAATCAGGGGCCATCCCTTATCCTTCAGTGTCAATCATCATGTCTAGCACATTTTGACAAGATTTGCTAGTAAAAAGAAAAAACGAAAGATCATATATTATCCGTGACTCTGTAGAGAAAGTGCGCTATGCTCTTACATCAATAGTATATATGTGTGTCCATATGCACTGTGTTAATGGATACATGATACGTATTATGCGGGTAAAAATATGGGTATAAAATGTGGATATAAGATATAAACTACGAATGCCTGAACGTTAGAACGCCGTAGCGAAGAACGCAGTAGTGAAGAAAAGCAGCGAAGAACATAACGCGTCATAACGAAAACAGCTCGACTTGCTTAGGACATTTTCATAGAAAATAGCACACTAGAGTGATGGCCAGATCCCAGGTGATGGTGGTTAGGTGAACCCCGTCAGGTCTGAAAAGAAGCAGCGGTAGCTTTAACTATTAGGTACTTGGATCATCTGGCTGTCACTCTGAGGTGCTTAAAAGGTTGGTTTTTATCCAACTTGTGAGGTAAGTGTAAGAAAGATAAGTGTCATTAAGTGTAAGTGTCATTAAGTGTAAATAAGCTCATATAAGTAAGCAAGTAAGCTATGAGCCATAAAAACCGTATAACGGAGCGGTTGTTGTCTTCCTTTGTGTTTTGTGTGCAGAGGGTTGTATTTTAGAGTGTTATATGGCTGTCTATTGAGACAGTCTTTACGGACTGCTACTTAGAGATCTATATTCTATGTCTTTAGCACGCAAGTACCGACCTAAGAAATTCTCTGAGCTTGCGGCACAAGACGCCATTGTGCAAGCTTTACAAGGTAGTTTAAAGGTTGCGCACCCTCCTCAAGCTTTTCTTTTCTCAGGCATACGTGGTACAGGAAAAACCACTCTGGCTCGTCTTTTTGCTGCAACTCTTAACTGTGAAAATCCTCAAGGCTGTGAGGACTGCCCTAGTTGCACGCATTGTGAAGCAACACGAGAGGGCATTCATGAAGATGTGATCGAAATTGATGGAGCTTCCCACAACAGTGTGGAAGATGTTCGTTCTCTTCGAGAAACTGTGTTGTATTTGCCTAAGCGTGCCCAAAAAAAAATTTTTATTATCGATGAAGTTCATATGCTCTCAAAGAGTGCATTCAATGCTTTATTGAAAACTCTTGAAGAGCCTCCTAAGCATGTGGTGTTTATTTTTGCTACCACTGAGCTGACAAAACTCCCTGAGACGATCATAGGTAGATGTCAAACATTCCATTTGCGGCGTATTCCACATAATCTTATTGTTAAACGGATGCAGGATATTCTTGCCATCGAAAATGTCAGCTATGACATAGAGGCTCTTAATCTTATTGCTCAAAAAGGTGAAGGTTCTTTAAGAGATGCTCTTAGCCTTCTTGATCAAGCTTTAGCGTTAGGTGCAGGATCCATTACCCTTGATGCTACACGTTCTTTGATGGCTTATGTGCCGTTTGTTGAGTTTGTGGATTTATGGAATAACTTGATGCATGGCTCACCGGAATCTATTTTTGCATCTTTAGAAGAATTGCATGAAAAAGGGCACGAAACCAAGATGTTAGCCAATCACCTTGCGCTTACTTGTCGTAATGGGTGGCTTCTCAAGTCTTTGCCTGCTGATAGTATGTCATTGCAAAAGTTATCCCTGACAGCTCATGAGCTTTCCTTATTGGAAAAGTCCTCCGAGGATGTTTCTTTTGAGTCTCTGAGTTCTTTATTTAAAGCCCTTATCACATGTTTGGAGCAGTTGGTGAGTTCGTCTCTTGATCGCTACATTCTTGAAAACACTTTACTTGAATGGCATTATTGCCAAGCTTCCACTCAACAATCACCACAACAGCACATATCTTCTCAGCCACTGAATATCCCTGAGGAAGGAGTAAAGGGGAGTTTTCAGTCGCCAGATATTTCTGAGGCAGTAAAAAAGAGCCCTCAGCCATTAAATAACCCTCAGCCAGCAAGCCATCAGACTCCCTTGGAGTCGTTAGCACAGTCACAACAAAAAGTTTCTCAGGTAAAGTCGCCTGCTGTTACCTCTCCTGTAGGTCCATCTTCTGATGTACCACGGTCTGCCACTCTTAAGGCAAGCACGAGTCGTATTCCTAAAACTTGGCAAGAGCTTTTGAGTGATTGGCAGAAATTGCAACCATTACAAACTGCCGATTTGAGTTATGGCCAAGTGACATCCTATGGTGAAAATCTTATTGAGCTTTCTGTGGATCCTCAAACATCTTGGGGTAAAGCATTACTTAACAGAGGGCATTTGCTTACCAAGAATCTTCAAGAGATCTATCATTTTCGAGGTATATTTCGTACAATTCCATTATCATCTGGGGCATCTTCTGTATCTCAATCACCTTCATCCTCATCATCACAACCATCTTCTGTTGCTGGAAACATTCAAGGTGCTTCACTGGGAGAATACATAAGTGAGACTTTTGAAGATGCTAAGTTAGTGTCTTATTCTAAAAAACCATCTCCTAAGCGATGAGTCTGTTGTGATGAAGTAAATGTGTGAGGTTTTTTAATAAAGTAGAGAGGATGTTTGATTTGAGATGTAAAACTTAAGATAATGGTCTAGGGACTAGCATGGATGTTTACCTATATGATAGTTGGGGTGTTTAAGAGAGATTCATGATATCCAAAGAGGATTCATCTCCATCATCTACCGTCAATATCTCTTCTGCACAGAGTTTTTTACGAAGTCTTTCTTGCTATCGTGTGCAGATACATTTTCTTGCAGAAAGTGGCGTTAAGGATGCCTTATTCCATGGATTCTTTCGTGGAATCAGTAGCGAAATTCATCGTGAGTCTGTCAAAGTCAACCATCAGCTTGATTGGCGGCTATATTATGCTGAGTTGAATTATGCCTCTTCCATGTCCAGTACGGATAATCTTCTTCAAGCCATTCGTCTTTACTTGAGTCAATACCAAGATTCTACAGCCGTGGTGGTGTTGGTGATATCCGATCAATTGCTTGGTGATGGTGTGACGAAAGAAGATATTAAAGCCATCAAAGAACTGTCTCAACAGCCTCTTATGATCCTTTATGCGGAGAGTCTATCTATACATCTTATGGATAAAGTGAGTGAATGGGTAGTTAGTGGGATGTGTGATGCACAAGAATCACCTTATGGATTCTTGTGGAAGATCCAACAAGCCATTGTGACAAGAGAATGGCAACATCAATTATCTCTTAGAGAGCAACATGTCGAGCATCTCTATCAATTGAGTATGTACGATGAACTTACGGGGCTTTATAATATGCGCTATTTTCATCAATGCTTACAAAAGCACATTGCTGCTGCAACTCGCTATGACATTCAGCTGGCTTTGATCATGCTAGATATTGATCATTTTAAAAAAGTTAATGATCATATTTCTCATTTAGCTGGCTCACATATCCTCACTTTAATTGGGGAGATTATTGCTAAGAATATCCGTTATCACGATACAGCTGCACGCTTTGGAGGAGATGAATTCATCATTATTCTTCCCCATACCAATAGAGGGGGGGCTCAAGCTGTAGCATGGAGAATTATGGCAGCTATTGCACAGAAAGTATTTGTTATAGAGCAATATAGTGTTCATATATCTGTTTCTGCAGGGGTGGCATTGAGTACAGATCAACGGCAATTACGTAGTAGCAAAGAGAGAAGTGAAATTTCTCAGGAATTCATCAAAAAGGCTGATCAGTATCTTTATCAAGCCAAAGATAATGGCAGGGGGAGGTTATCTCTCCAAGGACAGATCATTCTTCCTACAGATTCTCAAGGGATTGCCTATTCTCTTACTTCTATTCAAGAACAAGAGAGCTCCTCTCCATAATTCTTTATGGTTATGGGGAGTTGTGAAATTTCTCATGGATTTTTTCAATCACAGTGTTACACTGGTGTGGATCATTGAGTAGAAGACGGTTATATTTCGTGTCGTTTGTGTACCATAGGAAGGCTATTGAGCTGAGTATGAGTTAAGTATGAGCTAAGTATGTGACATAAACTTGTCCTGTAGTTATGTGTATTTACGTGTTGCATAAACATAACGTGCTGCATAAATAAAAATAAAGATGAGTGAGTGGTAGCTATTACTGATAGCTATTACTGATAACTGATAGCTTTAGCAAGTAAGCGCCACAGCCAGAGGTCATGTTCCATTAGACCTTTATATGAAGAACTCATATAAATACATATTAATAAATATAAATATAAGTAGATAGTAGATAGGAAACAGTTATCAGAGTGAATGTGTATTTAGACTAGACGGGTGTTGTGTTATCCACAAAATGTTTATTTTTTATGATGAGTGATATTTAACCTTAAAACAAAACAAGGAGTGTGAATACTATGTTTCTTTTTTTTAAAAAATCGTGTGTGTATCTTGCGGCGATGTTTTCATCGGTGGTTTTATTAGCAGGGCTATCGTCAATGGCTTTGGCTGAAAAAAAAGATGAAAAGAAAAAAGAGTCGCAAGCAGCAGCTGGTGCTACTCTTGCGAGTGTGAAGAAAGCCGGATTTCTTAAGTGTGGTGTTTCTCAAGGACTTCCTGGCTTTTCGAGTACGGATGCAAAAAACAATTGGACGGGCTTAGATGTGGATTTTTGTCGTGCTGTGGCTGCAGCTGTATTTAATGATCCCACTAAAGTGAAATTTACACCTACATCGGCTAAAGAGCGATTTACCGCTCTTCAATCAGGTGAGGTTGATCTTCTTTCTCGTAATACCACTTGGACGGCTTCACGTGATACGGCATTGGGCTTTGACTTTGCTGGTGTGACGTATTATGACGGACAGGGGTTTCTTGTACCGAAAAAAATGAAGATAACTTCGGCTAAGCAGCTTGAAGGAGCTACTGTGTGTGTACAAACCGGTACAACCACTGAGTTGAATTTGGCTGATTATTTCAAATCTAACAATATGAAGTATAAGCATGTGGCTTTTGAAACCAATGATGAGGTCATAAAAGCTTATGAAGCGGGACGATGTGATGCTTTCACTACAGATCGATCCGGGTTGTATTCCACACGCACTAAGATGAAAAAGCCAAATGATCATATGGTTCTTGGTGATGTGATTTCTAAAGAACCTTTGGGTCCTGTGGTACGTCATGGTGATAATCAGTGGGGAGACATTGCTCGTTGGACGGTTTATGTTCTTGTGGAAGCTGAAGAGCTTGGTGTGACTCAAGGTAATGTGGATGCGCAAAAGAAGTCGACAAAAAACCCTGTGGTTCGTCGTCTGCTTGGACTTGATGGTGAGTTAGGTAATAAGCTTGGTTTGGATAACAGCTGGAGTTATCAAGTTCTTAAGCATGTTGGAAATTACGCAGAGGTATTTGAGAGAAACCTTGGTATGAGTACTAATCTTAAGATCGAACGTGGGCTTAACGCTCTATGGTCTGCTGGTGGCTTGATGTATGCGATGCCGATTCGCTAAGCACTTTTTTATACAATGTTGGAAGCTTGTGTGATGCGAGCTTCCAACATCTTTTTTTATGCTTCTTACTACCCAGTCACCTAGTTACTTAGCTTCTTATTCTAGCTCCTTATCAAACAGAGATGATGGCGATGAAATCACTAACTCATTGGTTGTATGATCAAAAAGTTAGAAATGTGCTCATCCAAATTATCAGCTTGCTTGTGGTGTTTGGGGTGATCAGCGTATTGGTTTACAACGCTGCTACCAACATCAAGTCTCAAGGAATGGCCACAGGCTTTAGCTTTCTGCAGAGCAAAAGTGGTTTTGCCATTAATCAACTTCCCATCCACTATACTGAGGATTCTACGTATTTTCGTGCATTTCTTGTGGGTTTGGTGAATACCATTATTGTGAGTTTTTTAGGCATTGTTACGGCTACTATTCTAGGTTTTCTTGTGGCTATTGCTCGATTGTCGCAAAATTATATTCTCAATAGACTAGCCACTGCTTATATTGAAATTTTGCGAAACTTACCTTTATTATTGTTGATTTTCTTTTTTTATTTTGTGGTCATTCGTTCTTTGCCTTTAGTTCGTGAGAGCTGGCATATTTCTGAGGTGATCTTTCTTAATAATCGTGGATTGTATTTACCAGCATTGATTCATGAGCCGGGTTCATGGATTGTGGTAGTAGCTGGTATCGCAGCTATTATACTGTGGTTTGTTTACAGTGGTTATGTTAACCGTTATCAATTGAAAACAGGGAGACGGCTTGCTATATGGCCTGTTATTGTTGCCAGCATGGTAGGTGTTGCGGTTTTAACTTTATTGATAGGCACACCTTTTAGTTGGGAATTTTCTAAGCTGGGAGGATTTAATTTTAACGGTGGTATTGTTGTGTCTCCTGAATTTCTTTCTTTGTATGCTGCTTTGTCTTGTTATACGGCGAGCTTTATTGCCGAAAATGTTCGATCAGGGATTTTAGCTGTACCTAAGGGACAATTGGAAGCTGCTCGATCTTTAGGTCTTAAGCGTAGTGTTACGCTGAGAAAGATTGTTATTCCTCAAGCTATGCGTGTCATAATTCCTCCCATGACTAATCAGTATCTTAATTTAACAAAAAACTCTTCTTTGGCTGCTACTATTGGTTATCCCGAGCTATTTGCTGTATTTGGTGGTACTGTGCTCAACCAAACGGGGCAAGCTGTGGAGGTTCTTGCCATAACTATGGGGGTTTATTTGTTTCTTTCTTTGACCACGAGTTTAGTGATGAATATCTACAATAAAAACACCTTATTGACTGAGCGTTAGTACCAACCACTTAACATAATGCAATGTGGATTATGAATTCTCCTCCATTATCTCAACGTACTTCTGTTCTCGGATGGCTTAAGCAAAATCTTTTTGCCACTCCTCTGGATAGTATCATTACGGTTGTTTCGTCTTTGATTCTTATCATGTTATTGCCACCTTTGTTTGAGTGGCTTTTATTTGATGCTGATTTTATTGGCAGCACCAAAGATGACTGTGACTTAAATGGTGCGTGCTGGGTTTTTATTAAAGAGCGTCTAGTACAGATTACTTATGGTTTCTATCCTTATGAAGAATTATGGCGTGTAAATCTGAGTTTTTTAGTGGTTGGAATAGGGATATTCGCTTCTCTTACTGGGCGTTTAGGTTCTCAGTCTATCTGGTTAGCCCTGACCAGTACGGTGATTCCCATAGGCGCTTGGTTTGTTCTTCGTGGTGATATTCTTGGATTTAGCGAAGTAGAAACGGCTAAGTGGGGAGGATTGATGGTGACATTGATCATTTCTTTTGTTGGCATTTCTTTTTCTCTGCCTCTTGGAGTGGCCTTGGCTTTAGCTAGAAGAAGTTCCTTACCCATACTTAGGCTGTTATCGACTATCTTTATTGAAAGTTGGCGTGGCGTTCCTCTTATTACGGTGCTCTTTATGTCCTCAGTGTTGTTTCCTATCTTTTTGCCTCCTGACTGGCAAATGGATAAGTTGCTGCGCGCTTTATTTGGAGTATTGTTTTTTGCCTCAGCTTACATGGCTGAAGTGGTCCGAGGTGGATTGCAAGCTATTCCTAAAGGCCAAGAAGAGGCAGCCAATGCATTGGCATTGAGTTATTTTCAAAAACAACGCTATATCGTACTTCCTCAAGCTCTTAAGTATGTCATCCCAGGTATTACCAATGTGTTTATATCTTTGCTCAAAGACACCACCTTGGTATCTATTATCAGCATGTATGATTTACTGGGTATTGTACAATCAGCAAACTCTGATCCAGAATGGCCTGGTCTTGCTACAGAAGGCTACGTATTTGTTGGATTGATATTTTGGATCATTTGCTTTGGTCTTTCGCGTTATTCCATGAGTATTGAAAAAAAGCAAAACCTAAAGCCACGTTAGGATGCTTTTTTTGAAAGTTTTTTATCTCATATGATTGTTTTAGCCTTTTCTTTTTGAAGCTCTAGTTTTTCTTGAAGCCCTAGCTTTGTTGATCCACTTGATGATAGCTTCTAAGTCCACATCTGGCCAATCAGCTGATCTATGGGTACTTATAGCTTTGGAATGAAATTCTTTTTTCATATCTGCGTAGAGGTCATGGAGTGATCTATAAGCTTCTTCGTTTACAGTTTCTAGTCTATTGATATGAGCGTTTAGCGTATTGATTTTTGCAGCAAGAACTTCTTCTTTTTGATCCATTCTCGTGTCTAATGTTTTAAAAAATTCTTCGGTATTATGGCTTAGTGCAGTTGTAGCAAGTTGCTTAAAGCGTTCTTCCATATCGTTAGTTGTATCAGTCAAAACAGTGTTTTCTGCAAGGAGAACAGAGTTCTTCTTTAGTAGTTGTTCTGATGTATCTTCGTACTTTTTCTTCATCTGTTTTTGCCGTGTGTACAGTATGTACCAGGTCATTACAAAACCTAAGCCAAATCCTCCGGCTAGAGTAATTGAGAACAAAAAAGTCGTAGCCATCCTCTTCCCCTTAGTACAAAATATCTCAGCTTTCACAGATTAAAAGCACATATCGTTATAAGGGTGATTAACTATTAATGTGCACAAAAAAATCTATAAATTCATGAGGATATAATATGATGAAGATATAATATTCTTATGTAAGATCTTATATGTATACTTTTTATGGCATTGATGATGTGTTACAACTATAATTGTTCGTTATCTGTAACAGAAAGGGCTGCGGGTGTGTGCTAGGCATAAAGTGCAGATTAGTTACCTAGGCAGAAATATTTTAAAGACTTTTGTATTGCCTTATGTGTATGCAAAAAGTGTAAGAAAAAAGTAAAAGACCACAGCCATGCTAGGTTTTTTTCTGTTCGATAAGGTTTGGGTATGTTTTTACGGGCTTTATATCTTTTAAATCTGATCCTCCAATATCAAGTGGTTTCAAGTTTCTTTGATGCTGTGGAACCTTTTCTGTGAGAAACTGAGTTGCCTTATTATAATTATTAACAGATTTCGCAAGATTATCTCCTATTGCGTAAAAATAGTTGTTATAAAATTTAGTTAATTCATCTAAAAGGCTTCTTGAGATTTCTCCAATTTTTTTGGTGTTATTATTAAGTTCATCTTGCTGCCAAACATAAGCAATAGTTTTTGCTAAAGCTAGTAAAGATGAAGGGTTTGTCATTATAACGTTTTTCTCAGCAGCGATCTTAAATATGTCTTTATCGCTATCTAAAGCTAGCAAAAGCATTTCTTCTAAGGGAAAATACATCACCACAAATTCAGGGGTGTACTCTTTCTTTTGACTTTTTTCTACAGATTGCCAATACTCTTTACCACTAAGACGATGGATATTTGTGGTAATGGCATTGTTAAAGTTCTTGCGAGCTTCTTTATGTTCTATTGAATCTGGTTTAGATTGAGTATTCATAACCTCACGGTAAGTGTTTAGTGGGCTCTTAGCATCTACAATCAAACAGCGATTTCCTGGCAGATGAATGATAACATCAGGCTTTTTTTTGTTGTCTAAACTGGATTGTTTACAGTAATCCACATGTTCTGACATACCAGCATATTTCATAATGTTTTCTAAACTGAGTTCTCCCCAAGCACCTGATTTTTTTGGTGTACCAAATACTGCTTTTAAGTCTTCACAGTTTTTATTAAGTGATGTGTAGGCTTGTTCGCGTGCACCTTCTAATTTTTTGATATGTTCATCTAAAGTGTTGATTTTATCAGCGATAGGAGTGACTGTTTTATCAATAACTTGTTCTTTTTCATTCATTCTTTCATCTAGTTTTTTCAAAAATTCATCTGCAATATTGTTTAATGCAGATGTGGCGAGTTGGGTAAAGTGTTCTTCGTTTTTTGTACTGGCTAAAGTAGCATTTTTTATACTGAGATCAACATCATTTCTTTCTAGTTTGTTTCGCTTGTACCTGGCAGGTATATAGCAGATTAAAAAACCGGCTATAAATGTGAAAAGTAAAATAATAAGCATAACTAATGCAACAATAGTAAACCTTATCTCATCAGCCATTACGTTCCTCTTTTTCCTTGAGTGTGCTAATTTCCGCTTTTAAGTCTTCAATTTTTTGATTAAGTGATTTGTAAGCTTCTTCGCGTGTACCTTCTAATGTGTTGATTTGATCAGTGATAGGTTTTCCTGTTTTATCAATAACTTGTTCTTTTTCATTCATTCTTTCATCTAGTTTTTTCAAAAATTCATCTGCAACATTGTTTAATGCAGTTGTGGCGAGTTGGGTAAAGTGTTCTTCGTTTTTTGTACTGGCTAAAGTAGCATTTTTTATGCTGAGTTCAACATTAACATCTTTTAGTTTTTTTAGTTCTTCCTTTAGTTCTCGCTTTAGTTTTTTGAGCGTGTATGAGTCAAAAATTGAAAAAATGAAACTACCCACAAATAATAGTTTCGCGAGGATAAGATAAATAATAGCTTGTTCTGCTGAATCCATCACATTTCTCCTTAAGTACAAAATATCTTAGTTGTCATATATTGAGAACACACATCCTTACAAATCTGTTTACTTTGATCATTCATATCATATAGAAATGACCTATATATTTATAGCATCTAATGATTTGTCGTAATGTATAGTTGATTCTCATCCGTGATGCAAGCTACATTTATGTATCAATGGTATGGAAAGAAACTTGTTTCAGATTATGGGGATGATACAATAGGGCTGTGGTTATGGTATTTATCAATGATGTGAGATTTTTATGACAGAAATATCGCTAGGCTCTGCTGGTCAATTGAGTAGTAAGGCAGATATTGTAGGTACAACAGGCATAATAGAGGAAGAGCCATTAGGAATCACTCTTACTGAGAAAGCGCGCAAAAAAACGCTTGAGCTTGCTAGTGATCCAGCGCATAGAGAATACAATTACTTACGGGTGTATTTGTCGGGTAAGGGTTGTGATGGCTTTACCTATGGTGTGCAGTTTCATCATAAAAATGATGGTGATGTGGAGTTTCGGAGTAACACAGACACAGGCAGCAATACAGGAACAACCATAAAAGAAGAGAGTAGAGATATTCCACTGATCTGTGATAAGGATAGCCTAGAGTTTTTAAGAGGATCGGTGATTGATTATGTGGATGATGATAGAGGTAAAGGTTTTCTTGTGGATAATCCTCGTCATCGCAAATATCGCGGTAAATTCTATAAACGTAAAGTGTGGCAAGATAAGCTACAGCAGAAGAAGGCTAGTCCTAGCTAGGATGCTAGAGCTAGGATGCTAGAGCTAGGATGCTAGAGCTAAGATACTAACAGCTAGCTAGAGCAGATTTCTCCTTTTTTCTGTGGATGTTTTCTATTACCATAATCAGATATTTTTGAATGATTATGCCAAGAATGGATCATTAAAGGGCTTGAATATGACAGCTAACGAAATTGTGGTGTCGCTGGATAGTGTGGGGAAATGGTTTGGAGAGTTTCAGGTTCTTAAAGACATCAGCTTTTCGGTAAAGAAAGGCGAAAAAGTCGTTATTTGCGGACCATCTGGGAGCGGTAAATCCACTTTGATTCGCCTTCTTAATGCTCTTGAGCCTTATCAGGAAGGAAAGGTTGAAGTGCTGAATACAGCTCTAGATGGTAATGTGAAAAACATCCGTAGTATTCGTGAACGAGTGGGGATGGTTTTTCAGAGTTTCAATCTCTTTCCTCATCTTACAGTGATGGAAAACCTCACTTTAGCTCCCATATGGGTGAAAGGGATACCTAAAAAAAAAATCACAGAAACAGCCATAGAGTTTCTTGAGCGCGTCAAGATCGCTCATCACTCTGAGAAATATCCCCTACAGCTTTCCGGTGGAGAGCAACAACGGGTGGCTATTGCTCGATCATTATGTATGAGCCCACAGATTATGCTCTTTGATGAGCCTACCTCAGCATTGGATCCAGAAATGATCAAAGAGGTTCTTGAGGTGATGGAAGAGCTCGCCCTATCAGGTATGACGATGCTCTGTGTAACCCATGAAATGGGCTTTGCTAAACGTGTTGCTGATCGAGTGGTCTTTATGGATCAAGGGCAAATTGTTGAGGTGGCTCCTCCTGAAGAACTCTTTTCTCATCCCAAGGAAGAGCGCACCCAAACCTTTCTTAGGCAAATTCTTAGAGATTAATAATCAAAACGAAACATCACGGAATCATCTCCATGGGTCTTTGGATAGGCCGCGGTGGTTTTTTAGTGTATTTTTTTTCTTTTGGTGGTGGTGTCTCTTTTTTAGGCTTAGTGGAGATAGTTTGTGATCTTTGTGATTTGTCCACGGTTTCAGATAGTCTATTATCTACCGCCTCAAACAGATCATAAACCGACTGTTGGGTGATTAAACGAAAAATAGGACCAGGAATGGGAGCCTTAGGTTCAATCATCGAGCTATACGTTACACCGGTGGTATGAGGAGTCAAAGCTTTGAGGTGCCATGATCCTTTGATAGCGTCAAAAGATTTTCCTGAATCCATCACCCATGATATGTTGGCCTCTGTGTCAGCATAGGAGTGCTCGATTTTTAACACATAATTCACTTCAAACCACAAAAGAAACACCAGACGATATTTAACCCATTTGGTGTTGCCTTGTTCCTTGAGAATCTTGCTGAGGCGAGTGTGGGGCATGTAATCTGGAAAGTTTTTATAATCCGTTAGGACGTGGTAGAGCTCTTTTGTGGAATAATCAAAGCGCTGTTTCATCACCACTGAATGCTCTCCTGTTTGAGGATCCTCTTTGATATCTGCCTCAGGTTCATCAGGGTAGCTATAACTTGTGGTGGTAGCAAGTCCCACAATCACACATATGACATAGCTAGTAATATATGACATATAGCGAGAAGAGATAGATTTCATAATGTCCTCTTTGTTTAATAGATGCTGTTGATTAACCGTTATCTTTGTTACTCTGTTATGCCTGCTTTATTCAGAGTGTTATAAATATGTGCAAGCTGTGTATACCCATCATGCACATATCACATATATGGATATATAGATACTTTATTATTCCCATTCAATGGTAGCAGGGGGCTTTGTGGTGATGTCATATAGAACCCGATTGATGCCAGGAACAGAGGATACAATGTTTGCAGCTACCTCAGTAAGAAAGGACATGGGCAAAGGGGCTACCTCAGCAGTCATGGCATCACTAGCTAAAACAGCACGTAAAGAAACCACCCATTCATAGGTACGTCCATCACCCATTACGCCTACCGACTTTACGGGCAAATGAACTGCAAAAGCTTGCCAAACCTCATCGTAGTAGCCTTTTTCTTTAAGAGCACTGATAAAGATGTGGTCTGCTTGTTGTAACATCATCACCTTTTCAGCGCTTATCTCACCTGGTATCCTCACTCCCAGTCCTGGGCCAGGAAAAGGATGCTGCCATAATACATGATCTGGGATGCCTAATTCTTTACCCAATGCACGGACCTCGTCTTTGAAGAGATAACGTAAAGGTTCGATGATCTTAAAAGGGACCTTATCGGGTAATCCTCCCACATTATGGTGGCTTTTGATGGTTTCACCTACACTTCCTCCTGATTCTATAACATCAGAATACAGCGTGCCTTGAGCTAAATACGTATAGTCTTCTTGATGATGATCGGCATAGTCAGCAAATACATCCACAAAGGTAGCACCAATCACTTTACGTTTTTGTTCAGGATCACTCATCCCTTTGAGAGCATCAAAAAAAGTCTTTTGGGCAGCGATCACTTTGATATTCATGCCAATTTCGGCAAGAGTTTTTTGGATACGTTCGGCTTCCTTCCATCTGAGTAATCCGGTATTCACAAATAGGCCTTGCACACGATCAGCACCTAAAGCACGTGTCAATAAAGATAATGTTACCGTGGAATCTACTCCCCCTGAGCAGGCCACACATACCTTGCCTGTTTTGACATGTTGGAGAATCGAGGCGAGTAATTCTGTAAGTAATGATCCAGCATTCCACGGTGCGGTGATACCACACATGTGTTGCACAAAATTCTTGAGCCACTGACTACCTAAATGCGTATGTTCTACCTCAGGATGATATTGAAGTGCCATAAAACGACGGTTTTTACTGACAATGGCTGCCACCGATCGTTGAGTGCGTGCCATGATCTCAAAATCATCGGGCATCTTGTCAATGTCATCACCATGACTCATCCACACCACATGCTCCTTAGGGTGGTTTTGCCATAAAGGAGCCAAATCCGATGTGGCTACCCAATCTTCTAAAGTGAGATGAGAACGCCCATACTCTCGTGCACATAAAGAACGTAGCGTGCCACCAAAATGACGAACCATGAGCTGTAAACCATAACAAATGCCCAGTACAGGCACAGAAGAGGTCATGACCCAAGAGGGTAGAGAGCGTGAGTGAGTATCATTTGCTGTATCAGGACCACCGGAAAGAATAATGCCTTTTAAAAGAAATCCCTCAGGTGGACCATGGCTGGCATCTTCACGGCTAATCACTTCGCAATACACCTGTTGCTCTCTAAGCCTTCTGGCAATCAACAACGTATATTGAGATCCAAAATCTATGACCAATAGGCCCTCGTGATGAGGACGTCCCTCATGCTTCACATCTATCCTTTGAGTCATTATGTTGAAGGAGATTCGGAATAGTAGTTAGGAGCCTCCCGAGTAATATATACTCCATGAGGATGAGATTCTTTCAGACCTCCAGGAGAGATACGCATAAACTTGGCTTTTTTCTGTAGGTCATCAATATCCTTTGCCCCCACATATCCTATACCACTACGAATACCGCCCATGATTTGGTAAATGCTATTTTCTATGGGGCCTTTATAAGCCACGCGTCCCTCAATGCCTTCAGGTACAAATTTATGAATAGAAGACACATTGCCTTGAAAATAACGATCCCGTGACCCTTTAGCCATAGCACCCAGTGATCCCATACCACGATAGGTTTTATAAGATTTTCCCTTGTATAAGACCATCTCTCCAGGGGCCTCTTCAGTGCCAGCAAATAATGAGCCCACCATAACAGTTGAGGCACCACCAGCTAAGGCTTTCAAAGCATCACCGGAAAATTTGATGCCACCATCAGCAATCACCGGTACTCCTTTGGCCTGACATACCTTGGCAGCATCCATAATAGCTGTGAGTTGAGCCACACCAATACCGGTGACAATGCGAGTGGTGCAAATGGATCCAGGCCCCATGCCTACTTTCACAGCATCCACTCCAGCTTCTACAAGAGAGAGAGCACCATCACTGGTGGCGATATTACCTCCTACCAAATCAAATGCCATTTTTTTGAAGTCTTTACGGATACGACGGCATTGATCCATAACCGTTTTGGAATGCCCATGAGCTGTATCCACCACAATAGCATCACAACCAGCAGCTAATAAGGCCTCCACCCGTTTCATCTCTGAATCACCAACTCCTACAGCACCTGCTACTCTCAAGCGCCCCTGGGAATCACGGGAAGAGTGAGGATACTTTTGAGCTTTCTCGATATCTTTAATCGTAAACATCCCCACCAAACCTTTGTCATCTTTAGTGACCACCGGGAGTTTTTCAATACGATGACGGTAAAGGATCTTGACCGCTTCTTGATAAGAGGTACCAACAGGAGCGGTAACCACCTTCTTGGTCATGACTTCTGTTACCGGCTGATCTAACTCGGAGGCAAAAGCAATATCTCTTCCTGTAACAATACCCACCAATTTCTTGTTATCGATTACCGGCAAACCAGAGATGTTGTGGAGTAACATGATCTCTTTAACCTGACGAATGGTTACATCAGGAGCAATGACCACAGGATGAGCAATCATACCTGACTCACTCCGTTTTACCTTTTCAACTTCACTGGCTTGATCTTCTATGGAAAGGTTTTTATGAATCACACCCATACCACCACATTGCGCTAAAGCAATAGCGGTAGCAGATTCCGTAACTGTGTCCATGGCTGCTGAAACCAATGGAGAGTGCATATCAATGGAAGCTGAAAAGCGGGTCTTTAAATTTACCTGATGAGGTAAAACCTCAGAATAACCCGGCATCACAAGCACATCATCAAAACTAAGACTTTCTGGGAAATGAGATCTGGGCACCTGTAGCATTTTGGGCTCTCTTAGTTAGTGGAGGTGTTTTGTAACATGATCTTAAACTGTTTATAAAGCCGGATAAGAACTCAGTCATTCAATGGCTTTATAGTCGTCTCTAGTATCATAGTGAATTTCATCAAAGGATAAAACAAAAATCCAAATATCTTCTTTGCATAAAATAACAAGCTTTGATGACCTCACATTTTAGCTGGATTGGGTAACGGGGCGTTCAAAGCAATAGCTAGTCTGCAGGCACAAGCAGACACAAAAAACCTTCTAGTGCCATGCTTTGCTAAATGGGGTGTGTTGCTTGCCGTAACTAGTAAGCGTTATGTGATAGATGATTCCATCTGTCATATGTGATGTTAGCGAACTTTTTTGGTTAGGTCTTACATAGCGCATACACATCTATCATACATATATAACAAGTTGCATAGAATGATGGGCTAAGTGTCAAAAAATCGTCACGTTGTGATGCATGTCCTTGGTAGATGTCACAACTTAAGGAAGTATCACTTGCTGAATCTATCACAATCACTTAGAGCCAAAATGGATGTTCCTAACTTAGATAATAATGGAATGGATGTATATCTTATAGATAAACGCCACATGTGATGATTATTTGAAAAAGACAAAATATCTCTTGACTATTGTTTTTTTATATGTTACAAGATCCCAAATTCATTTTTTGGAACGTGTGAAAAATCTGAAAAAATACAATGGATATATCTTAATGATATAGGAGGATCCTATGGGTGGTTTTTGTGTAAAGGTAGGCTTACTCTTTTTGGCAAAACAATATATATGGTTGTTTTTAGGAGCATGGATTTTTCTTGGATGTTCAGCAGAGAAAGTGCCTTTCAAAGGTTTTACGGGGATATCTTTAGAAGATAGTAGTTTTATTCCGGTATTTTCTAAAAATTATAATATCATTTCACGAAAAAAATCAGTAGAGCAAGAGTTTCAGCTCAGTGCGGCTCATCAGAAAAAAGGAAGAGAGATATCCTTAGAAGTAGAAGAAGAAAGAGAACAAGAAAAAGAAGGATTGAAAAAACAAGAAGCATTTTATTTGTTTGATCCTGAATGTGAAGCAAATTATGAACAGTACTCTGTAGAATATCATTCTAAAAGATTTCGAAAAAAAAGAGTTTCTCAATCGATTTACAGAGATTCTAGTAATATAGAAGAATATGAATTTTTCCGGTATAAGGTATATACTAATCCTTATACTTACTCGCGTCTCATCAACCCTGTTGTTCTTTCTACCATAAAAGATTGCAATGGTTTTGATTGTAGCAATGCTCGTTATCATCATCAGTATATAGTGAGCTGTCTTCTAGAGAAAGAAGACAAAAAAACTGCCAGATCTTATGAGATGATTGCAGTCAATACTCTTAATAATATAGAGAGATCTTTTAATTTTTATAAAAACAAAAAATTAGGATACAATGGTTATGGTCAGATAGAAGGAAGATATATGTCACTTTTAAATGATTATATAAGTATACCTATGCCTCCTGGAAGATGGAATTATAGAAATAGTATTGAAGGTGAGTCTCTTAAGGCGCCAAATTTGTATATTGTATCTCCTTCTCATATCTCTGATGCAGACTCGGTGTATACTAAGGTAAGCAGACGTTTTTTTGAAAATACATTTAATGATAAGAAAGAGCTCATTGATAAAAGTGAGCCATCTTTTGTCATATATGCTTCCAAAAGTAAAAAACCTTTACCAAAAGTTTATTTGTGGGAATCTGAATGGGTTGTAGCACATCGTTTTGCTCAATACGTATTAGCTAGTCATAGCCGTTTTTTTCTTTCTGCTCACAGTCCTGATGCAGTGGATGATCAACTTAAAAGACAAAAATATATCCATCATAACCCTTTAAGCAAACATCCTTCTCAACCTATTTACACATCTTCAGATTTTTACCTGTATCCCCTATCATTTTTTTTCTTCCCAGGAGATGCTAAAAAAAACGACCGTAAAATCAAGCAGCCACTTACACAGTCAGCTATTAAAGCGTGGCAAGTCTTTGTTGCTGCTTTTGCCAATCAATGGGCACATTATGCTATTGCTTGGACTCATGAAGGTTATGATCATAGTCTTCATAGTAAATACACTAAAGGGTTGGCTTGTTTAGAAAGTGATTATAATCTTCGTAGTGATGTAATGGCTGATGGTACAGAAAAGTTGTTGACACAAAAGCGCCTAGATATTTTTCAGAACAAACATATTCATTCTTTAATGCCCTCATCACATGTGCCTTGTGATCAACTCACTGATTTTACAAATTATGATATTGTCGGTGCAACATTGGCTTATTGGTTAGACAGACTTACCAAAAAATCTGATGATGATGAAGACAATAGATATAAACGCGTTAATCAAATGTTGATTTTGCTTGCACAACATATAGGAGATCGTATAGAGCGTGGTAACTTATCGTTTACTATTGAAGATTTGTTTGCTGAATATGTTCGTCATATTTCGATTTGGCCACCTATGGTGTATGATTATTCACCGAGTGAAGATAGTCCTGAAGAAAAGAAACGTAAATTTGAAGAAAAAACCCGGGATGTTTGGAAGGTTATACTTAATGAACGTCAATGTAATGAACTTCAGTATATGCCTCTTTCTATGAGGAAGCATTGGAAATCAAAAGGATACTTTAACTGTGATTGGGATCCAAAACCTGTAACTCTTGTCAATAAACCAAAAATATTTAAAATGCTTTTAAAACAAAAATTAAAAGATAAAAAAAACAAAGCCAAAGTCAAAAAATAACAATATATTCAAGATACTTTTCGGTTTAATAATACTTTACAAATATTGACATTACCTCCAAGAGTATAGGAGGTTTAAGATAAAATTGGCTAAGATAGTATTTTTTGTGGATGTCAATATGACAAGAGAGCATTCTTGCCATGAAAAGTCTAAATGTGGTGTCCACTTGAGTGAAAAGTATGTAGCCAAAACTGCTGCAAAAAACCTAGGAATATCTCTGTCTTACTGGTGTGGGCAAATTTACTGAAACTTTATAGATCCAACGAATAGAGAAACTTGCAGTTATGATGAAATCCTTAAAGCTTTGAGGCTAACGAAAGAAAGTTAACCTCGTAAGAAATAAATGAGTATAATTAACAATGTAAATTCTAAGATAAAAAACAGTCTCTTTAACATTTTAAACTCAGTAAAATCGTAATACATTGAAACAACAGTCTTTCTTGCTAAGTGTCTTAAATGCATACACTGCAGATTTATTGTGTTTGATCAAAAATCATTATACTTTCCAAGTTCTATTTAAGTATTTTATGTTTAAAGTGCTATGTCTTTGCTGGCTCTTTAGAGAATTCTATCGGGATACCATAAGGGTTAGAAGGCTTTTTCTTCTCATCTCGAGTGATGTAAATTTCAACGCCTCTCAAGGCATGTAAGATTGTTTCATGGCTATAAAAAATGCCAATCAGTGATAAGAATGCATGTTCAAAGTATGCTTCTTGATCCTAAGAGGCTCTTCAATATCCCATAGACGATGATAGTTTGTAAGTATAGCCTGTGTTTTCGCAGTTTATAGGTACTATTCCATACTGGATATGCATGATTTATATGCAGGCTTTGTAGATCTATTGTAGGTGATGGATGTGCATGTCACAGATGAACTGTAGATGTAATGATTCTCTGTAAAAAGTAAAAATATCCTTGATTATTGTTTTTTCCCATGTTATAAGACACCAAATATATTTTTTAGAGGTTATGAAGAAACCTGAAAGATGCAATGGATATGTCTTAATGATATAGGAGAATCTCATGAGCGATTTTTGTGTAAAGGTAGATCTGCTCTATTTGGCAAAACAATATAGGTGTTTGTTTTTGGGAACATGGATTTTTCTTGGATGCTCAGTAGAGGAAGTGCCTCTTGAAATATCACCGGAAATGTCTTTAGAGAATGGAAGTTCTATTCCAGTGCTTACTAAAAATGAGGATATCATTTTACTAAAAACATCAGTAGAAACAGAAGCTCAGATCAGTGAGGCTCAACAGGAAAAAGAGATATCCTTAAAAATAGAAGTTGAAGAAAAAGAACAAGAAAAAGAACAAGAAGATGAAGGATTAAAAAAACAAGAAGCGTTTTATTTGTTTGGTCCTGAGTGTAAAAAAAAGTCAAAACCAGATTACTATAAAAGAAATTATTATAGACTTCTTTGGGATGGAAAAGTTTCTTATGAATTGTATAATAAAGATAAAATAGCTCCATTTTTTAATTATACCGTGCATATTATGCCTCATACTTACTCTCGTCTTATCAACCCTGTCGTTCTTTCTACCATAAAAGGTTGCAAAGAGTTTGATTGTGGTAATGCTCAATATCATCATCAATATTTAATGAATTGCCCTTTGCGTAATAAGAAGCGCAAACCGGCCACATCTTATGAAATGATTGCAACCACTACTCTTCATCATCTAGAAAACGCATTTAATTATTATAAAAACAAAAAATTAGGATACAATGTTGGCGATAAAGATGAGGAGAGATATACTCCAATATTAGTTGATTATATCGGTTTTCTTTCATCTTTACCTCCTGGTGGCAGATGGAAATACAGAAACAGTATTAAAAGTAATTCACCTAAGGCACCAAATTTGTATATTGTATCTCCTTCTCATCTTTCGGACACAGATCCAGCATATATGAAACTAAGTAGACGTTTTTTTGAAAATACATTTGATGATAAGAAAAAATTTATTCATAAAGGCGAACCATCTTTTGTTATATATGCTTCCAAAAGTAAAAAGACTTTACCAAAAGCTTATCTGTGGGAATCTAGATGGGTTGTAGCACATCGTTTTGCTCAGTACATGTTAGCTACTCATAGTCGGTTTTCTCTTCCTTCTCATAGTCCTGATTTAGTGCGTGATCAACTTAAAAGACAAAAAAATATCCACTATCATCCTTTAAGCAAACACCCTTCTCAACCTATTTACACATCTTCTGATTTTTATCTATATCCTTTATCATTTTTTTTCTTTCCTGGAGAGGCCAAAAAAAACGATCGTAAACTCAAGCAACCACTCACACTGTCAGCTATGAGAGCTTGGCAAGTTTTTGTTTCAGCTTTTGCTAATCAGTGGGCACATTATGCTATTTCTGGGGGAGTGGACTATAAAAAACATAATGAGCGTATTCATGAAATACATACTAAAGGCTTAGCTTGTTTAGACAGTGACTACAATCTTCGTAGTGATGTGATGGCTGATGGTACAGAAAAGTTGCTGACACAAAAACGTTTAGAGATGTTTCAGAGCAATTATCTTTACTCTTTAATGCCCTCATCACATATGGCTTGTGATCAATTCACTGACTTTACAGACTATGATATTGTTGGTGCAACGTTGGCGTATTGGGTAGACAGAATTACATTAGAAGACAGTCTTGGTTTTAAATATAGACGCATCAATCAAATGTTGATATTGCTTGCTCAACATATAGGAGATCGTATAGAGCGTGGTAACTTATCCTTTACTATTGAAGAGTTGTTTGCAGAATACATACGTCATATAGCGATATGGGTACCTTTGGTGTATGATCATTCGCCAAGTAAAGATAGTTCTAAAGAAAAGAAACGTAAGTTTAAAGAAAAAACCAAGGCTAATTGGAATATCACATTAAGTAAACGTCAATGTGACGAACTTCAGAATATGCCGCTTTCTATGAGAGAACATTGGAAATCAAAAGGATATTTTAACTGTGATTGGGATCCTAAACCTGTAATTATTGTGAGTAAACCCAAAATATTGGAAACTCTTAAGAAACAAAAATCAAAAAAGAAAAAAGCAAAAACAAAAGACAAAAATAAAACAAAAAAAGCAAAAAAGAAAAAATAACAAAATTTTAATTTAATTAGGTTTGCTTGGCTGAAGTAATAATTGCCTATACTTTTGAAATGAATGGTTGCCAGCTTGTACGGAAGTCTTAACCGCTGTTATCCAATTTAAGTGAGGAAATGTACTCACAGCCGTTGCATATTGAGCACAGGCACTGGAACTTGATGAATTAATGAGAGCGTTTGATAACATGCCAACTAAAACGGACTTTTTTGTACCGCCGGGAACATATGATGACTGAACAACAGGACCGCCATAATCACCCTTACATATTTTGATAACACTATTCTCTTCTGGTCCTGACGTGATGGTAAAATGCCATTTATTTTGATGGATAAACCATGACTTAATACTAGTCGTTTTAGCTTGCCCAAGCCGTTCGGCATAAGATTTTACATCATCGTCAGATAATTTTGATCCCGTTGAAACTGCTTGCACAAATTCATCTAGAACTCTATGAGGACCGTTAGCATCGATAGATGCTTTGTTATCTTTAGAGAATGTAAATAAATGTTCTTGTGATTTCTTAAATGATTTTTGCAAACAAACGAAGTTATTATGGCTACTCTGCTTGGTCTCTTTTCTCTCTTTTTGAGAAAGCATTACTGCTTCTAGGGTTGTTGGGTTATCACGAATTTCTTTAAAGTGCTTGAATAGTGCGATGGTTGCATCATGGCTCATGAGATGAAATTGCTCTTCCTGATCTTTTAATTCTTGAGGTTTTTCTGTTGCTACTTGAACAGAACCGCCATAATAAGAGTTTGTCTTAGGAGTATGAACAACATGTGTAGAATTGGTTTGAGGTTGATCATGGGTTTTGAAATTTTTGACGCCATCGCCTAAGTCGGGGTAAAGCTGATCATTAGATATTCCTCTTTCGCGACCTATACCATGGGCTAAGAGTATACCATTCAAACGCTCAGAACTGTACTCAGATTGATGATGAGTTGGCAGGTCAAGATAACCGGCAAATTGTGCATTTGGGACAACTTTGATGAGGGCAATATCATAGTCACGGGAATTCTTAAGATAAAGACCTTGTGGCATAAAATATTTTTTATGGATCACAACAGAAATCACGTCATCGGATGTAAGAACACTTTCTTTTAATTTACCCGAATGTGTTTTGCTGATATAGCGAATGTCTGTTTTCAAGTTGAGCCACCACCCTCTTACAAGTTACGCCACCACCAAAACTGGGACCGCAAAATCCACCACTTCACCTTTATGCCATCACCTCAACCCTTTCAAAGTTTCTCATCAAAAACGAAATTCTTGTATTTCAAATACAGCGCCAAGGTTAATAGTTAGGCCTCTCAAAAGGCCTTTTCAAGTCTTCTAACACTTAGCTGTTAACTTCTCTCGATAGGATTCTCCTTTTAAAATGATATGATGGGATGTATTCATAATTCGAGATATTACAGTCATCATAGGTATGGGTAATGATTGGGTCTTCAAATAGGCCTTTCCAGCCTTTAGGGTCTACTTGAGAAGTAACCATTTGAATACCAGAAGACTGGCGACTTTCAAGCAAGTCTACCAAAAAAGTAGCTTCTGAATGCGTATAACTTCGAAGTCCAAAGTCATCAAGAATAAGAACATCCAGCTTGGTGAGTTTTTTCAAAAAAGACAAGTACTTACCGGAAGTCCTATGGGCTGTTATCTCTTCAAAGAGAAAGCTTACAGGCATAAACTGTGTTGTATAACCACTCATACACAGCTGTCTCCCTAAAGCGCTAGCTTGGTGAGTCTTTCCTTGTTCTGTGGCTTCGCAAAGCAATAAGATTTTGTTTTTATGGGGAGGACTAACTGAGCTGAACCAATCCTCTTAGAGCGGATCTGTTCAATCCTCTGTTAAAGCTACTATCCCAATCATCCACACAAGAGCGGAATTTAGCACGACCTAGAAGGGTAGTAGCTTTACGGTTTTTACGATAGAGTTCTTCTTCTTCTAAAACAAGTTTTAAAAATTCATTAGGATGAAGACTACTCGATGCAGCC
>MKWU01000320.1_pt1 | contig 91648 bp, 82 predicted proteins | sample 809101 | NCBI WGS metagenome assembly MKWU01 (sample SAMN05860141, study PRJNA318959) | sponge metagenome | host: Aplysina aerophoba | place: Slovenia: Piran, Adriatic Sea, Gulf of Piran | collected 2013-05-07
CTCTTCCGCCGGCTCAAAGGCTACCGCCGTGTCTACACCCGCTACGACAAATTGGACGTCATCTTCATAGCATTCATCACCCTCGCCCTCGTACACGACTGGCTCAGAAGTGTCAACACGCCCTAGTGTTTCGGGATTAAAAGCAACTGCGAAATCAAGAGACGCGCACCAGAAGCGCCTCCGCTTCGCCGATGTCAGGAGGCCTCGATGTCTGATGTTATGTCTGTTCGTCTGCACCTGTCGGGTGTTCGCGTGTTAGGGGTGCGGGTCGACTCTGCTGACCGCTTGGACGTAAGGGGCCGCCGCACGACTTTGGTGTGGCGTCGGCGCCCCTGCTGTGACAACTGCGGGGAGCGCCATCTCGAAGACCACTACCAGTTCCAGGCCGGTTTGACTCAGCGGTTTGGCCTTCGTCTGGCCCGAGACGCCCGGATGATGTCGATTAGGGCGGTGGCCCTTCACCACGGAGAGGTACTGAGGCGAAGGGCAGCGGCTACGACGTGGAGGTCGTCACGGTGATGCCGGTTTCGGCGGGCGTGGCCGGCTCCCACCCTGTGCCATTCCACCGGAAGAGGAACGTGGTTCCTTTCCCGATACCGAAACCCTCTTCCACCCAGACATCGACGGCTGCTACATCGTCCGTTGGGAAATGGGTGCGCATCACGTCGAAGAGTGTTGCTCCGTGGACATAGGTGCCAGCAGGCCTTGTCGCATCCTGGAGTTCTTGGTGTGAGAGAAACTCGACATCCGTTCCGAACGCATTCTCCAGCGCGACTTTCAGGTCGGGGCCTGCATTTAGGTGCGCGTACACGGGCTTCGTGTCACAGAACACCGACAAACAGGCGGCAGACAACGCTCGGGCCTGGATCTCGATTCTTGTCGCCGCGGACTGGTCTGGGTCACTTATGTCCTCGCTATCGCGCCCGCACGAGGGGGCGAGGGTGCTCAGGACGATGGCGACGACGAGTATGGGACTGACACGGGTGCTGCCAGCCTTCATGGTCCTTTTCAATTTTCAACCTAAGGCGTTCGAATTTGCATGTGCTTGCCGTTTATGAGCCGGGCCGGATCAGGCCCAGGTGGTGACTATCACGGCCATGACGGTGTGGCCGATGATGCCGATGCCTCCGTTGGCGCGCACGATCCATTTTGACCGGCCCTCGGCTATGGCGTTGACCATGGCTTGGAGGGCTACGAATGCGACTCCAGTTGCCAGGCCCAGGACCAGTCCTTCACCGAAGCTGGAGGCGCCTGTGCCGCGTGCGATCATCGCCAGGACGGTCGCCATCACCAGGTAGGCGACGAAGGTGGCCACGAAGAAGATCGGCTTGGGTCCATCGGACGACGGTTCGATCCCGGCCGCTTCCATCCACTTGTTGCCCATGACCTTCGGTTGGTACCAGATGGCAGCCAGGCCGAAGAAGGCGATGGCAGCGACGATGATCGCCGGCCAGTTCAATCCGCTCAGTGAGAGCACGGTCCTCCATTTGTAGGGTGCTCCGCAGTTTATAAGGCGCCGGAGACGCGGACTTGCCCTATTGCGCCGGACCTCGCCGGCACGGCTGTGCCCGAATTCCCTCGCGAGCAGTTGGTGCTTTGATACCTTCTGCCAGCTTCATAACGTGGGGCCGTGCGGCGCAGGACGAAGATCGTGGCCACGATGGGCCCGGCGGTGGCCGACCTGGAGTCGGTCCGGGGGCTGGTGGAGGCCGGGATGGACGTTGCCCGGCTCAACTTCAGCCACGGCGACCACGACTCCCACATCCGGTTCATCAAGTGGATACGCCAGGCCTCCGCCGAGGTGGGCCGTTCCATTGCCATCCTCCAGGACATCCAGGGACCGAAGACGCGGGTAGGCCATTTCAGCGGGGGCTCGGTCGAGTTGCCGCGGGGGGCAACGGTTCGCGTTGTGATGACCGAGGACGAGGGTCGCCCGGACCTGATCCCGGTCGACTATCTACGGCTCCTCGACGACGTGAGCGCAGGGGAGCGGGTCGTGTTGTCCGACGGCCTGATCGAAGGCCAGGTAACCGGCTCGGACAGTGAGGGGTTGACGGTTCGTATCGACCGGGGCGGGGAACTGTTCGACCGCAAGGGGATAGCGTTCCCCGACAGCGATCTCGAGATCGGGCCGGTCACCGAGAAGGATCGCCTGGATCTCGAGCTAGGTCGGCAGATGGGCGTGGACTACGTGGCCGCCTCGTTCGTCAAGCGGGGCGAGGACATCACGCACGTGCGTGAGTTGGCCGGTGGCGGCACTCCGATCATCGCCAAGGTGGAGTTGGCCAGGGCCTACCAGAATCTCGACTCGATACTGGCTGCGGCCGATGGCGTGATGGTCGCCCGGGGTGATCTGGGCGTGCAGTTACCGCTGGAGACGATCCCCAACGTGCAGGCCGACATCCTGCATCGGACCAACCAGGCCGGGCTCGTATCCATCACCGCCACCGAGATGCTGGAGTCGATGGTCACTGCATTGCGACCCAGCCGGGCGGAGGTGACCGACGTGGCCAACGCGGTCGCCTCAGGTACTGATGCCGTCATGCTCTCCGCGGAGACGGCGGTGGGACGCCACCCGGCGCGGGTGGTCGAGGCCATGTCGTCCATCTGTCTGGAGGCCGAGCGTTACCGGGATCAGCAGATGGCCGGCGGCGACGCCATAGAGTTCCTGGAGAGCACGATGACCTTCGCCTCGGCCACCGCCAAGGCGGCCGCCGAGGCGGCCCGCAACCTCGGGTTCAAGACCATCGTGGCGTTCACCGAGTCGGGTGGCACCGCCCGGTTGCTGTCGAAGTACCGGCCGTCGGCGGACATCATGGTGTTCGCTCCGAGCGGGAGGATCCGGCGCCGCATGGCCCTCTTCTGGGGAGTCACCCCCATACGGTTCGAGCCCAGGTCGTCCACCGACCTGATGTTTGCTGCTGCCGAGAAGTACCTCGAGAAGGAGGGGGTCTGCGAGCGCGGCGAGGGGGTGGTGATGATCGCCGGCACGCCCCCCAACACCCAGGCCTACACCAATCTGGTAAAGCTGCACGTGATCGGGGAGCGCCTGAGAGCTCGCTGGAGAGCCGGCAACGCCAGGCGTCAATGAGGCGCGAAGGCGAACCCCACCGGCGAGGTCGTAACGCACTACCTGATGCCGGGGTCGGCTACCATGCGAACGCCTCGGTACAGGGACTCCCAGCAGCCTCAATCGTTCCGGGGTTTGATGCGAGAGGAGAGAGTTGGGCCAGCTGATCGAGGTCGATCACCTATTGCTGGGGGATGTGGCGGTCTTCGACACCGACCGCAGCCTCTCGGGTCAGGAGGGTGAGACCTATCGGAGCGCCGAAGCGGCCGGGCAGGCCGATACCTTCCCCGCTCGGCTGGCAGTTGCGCTGTTCGAGGTGACGCCCTCGCTCACCTCGGTCTACGTGTTCTCCAACACCGTCTCGGTCCGCCGCTTCGGAGGTTGGACCGATGATCTCCTGACCGCGATATCCGACACCATCCGCCACTCGCTCGCCTTCTACGGGGACGTCTCCTAGTGGACCCCTGTTCGCAGACGGACCACTAGCCGTCCTTCGAGCAATCCGCGTGTAGCGGTCAGGGATCGGTGGTCTCGGGCGCCTGCTCGCCGGTCTCGCCTTCCTCGCCGGTTTCACCTTCGCCGCCGGTCTCGCCTTCCCCCTCAGGCACTTCGGCGTCCGGATCGATAGGAAGCGTGGTGGGGTAGCCCTCCGGGAAGTCGGGATGGGCTGGGCAAGGCTCCCCGGTGTATTCCTCCGCATCCTCCGGCAGCTGGCACGGATGGACCTCGAACCGGAGCGCCCACGGCCGGTAGCGAACCGTCCACTCCTCATGGGAGGTGGTGCCATCGGTGAAGGCGATGTCTCTCGTGACCTTGACGCTCCATCCGTCAGCGCCCTGCTGGACCTCCACCGGTGGGTCCCAGGGCATGACTTCGGGGTTCGGGACGAACTCGGTGGGATACGGGACCGGGTTGTAGCGCGGTGACACGGTGGCCGTTACCTCCCGACCCGAGTTGTTGCCATAGAACCGGACGGTGATCGAGGTCCTCGTATATGACGTCTTGATGACGAGGGGCGCATCAGTGTCGTTGCGGAACACAAGGTCGGGCACGGGCCAGCTGACCGTAGCCTCGATGCCCATCGGGTAGCGCGAGAAGTAGTAGCTATGGGGTTTGTGGTCGATGACCTCCAGGCCGGCCCAGAACACCGCGTTGTAGAAGGTGCTGGCGAACTGGCTGACTCCACCCCCCACCTGGTCTTCTATCTCTCCCCGGATGATGGTGGGGGCGGGCCGGAAGCCCCGTTCAAGGGTTCGCTCGCCCACAGTCTCGTTGAGTGACAGGGTTTCCCCCGGCAACAGGTTGACGTTGTCCATGACATCGGCGAACAGATGGATGTTCTGGACTCTCGGCTGGCAGCAGTTGTGGTTGGTGGTGAACTCGCTGATCATGCTGAGGGGCCCCATGGCGGCCAGGTCCGCGGCGGTTGTCTCGGGCTCCACTCCGGTCTGAAGGGGTAGGGTGGACCGGCGCGAGTCCCGACGAGCCGCCTGTTCGATCGCCCTGATCACCAACTCCACATCCAGGAGAGCACCCGAGAATCCGGGAACGTACGTAATCGTCTCCTGGTCGTCGATCAGGATGTAGGCGTTCGTAGGCGGTGCTTCGAACCCTCCCCGTAGAGGTTCCAGATACTCGTCGATCACAGCCCGATCGAGGTCGACCCGGAGACCCGGGCCCGGGTCCGTGACCACCTCCGTGGTGAGAGCACGGGCCAGCTGGGCGACGCTGAGGTTGAGGGTGGCGTCGGGATCGGTGCGGGTCAGAATGATCGGTCCGGCCAGCAGCACGGAGGCTTCTTCCAGAGCCGCGTCCACAGCGGCCATGGGCAGGACAGGTTGCACCTCGATCGTTGGCACCCGCACGGTGTCGGCACGGGGCTGGTTGAGCAGGGCTTCGACGATCTGGTTGCGGGCTGCAGCCCGATCGATCACGAAGCCGGCCCGGGGATAGTGAGCCACGGGCGCCGCACCGCGAATATCGATACCCCCCTCGTCCGGTCCGACCAGAGCCGATTCGTACAGGTCGAGCAGTCCGTCAAGAGCGCCCTCGTCGATGGTTCCCGAGATCGACCAGGGCAGGCCGCCCCCGGCATCGTCGCCCCGGCGTTCGAGTTCTTCGAGTATCGCATCCAGCGAGCGGTCTGCCAGCGCTGCGTCGAGCGTGGCGTCCTCGTCCAAGTCGAAGCCGATGGCTGCAGGGAGAAGGCTGAAGCTGGACTCGCTCACCTCGATCCGGATCGGGGTGAGCGCCAGATTGTTCTCCAGGTCGGTCAGCGCGGATATCGCTTCCAGACGGGAGGGGTCGAGGCGGGTGGTTGCGGTTCCGGTTCCGCCGCTGCTACCCGGAGTGGGGGTGGTGCCGTCCTGGTTCATGAGCACCACGGCGATGATCCCCAAAGCGAGGATCGGCACTCCCAGGAGAAGGACTAGACGACGCGAACCGGACATGCGGGCTCATTCACAACCACCGCGCCGGATGTTACCCGGCGCCCGGGACTTTTCCTGGTATCGGGTCAAGGCCCGAGCTGCTCCCGGGATCCGGGTTTCAGCACCCGGAGGTGGTCGGGCCGAGCGGCGACCGAGAACTTCACCGGGGACCTCAGCAACTCGCCGTCGGCCTGCGCCGGGAACCCGCCGGATGCCGACACCTCCACGGAGGTGACACCGGTCCAGACCTCGAAACCCTCCGCGCCGGAGAGCTGGGCACCGGTAACTACCCGTCGCAGGATCGAGACCATGCGTCGCCTTGGCAGCTCATGGGCCATGAGCACCGATAGCGTGTCGGGCTGGTGCGGTCCGAAACGGACGGGAAGGCGCCCAAAGTAGGTGTAGCGGTCATAGAGGCTGACGAACACCGCTACCGCCTCGGCCGACCGGTCCCGTGTCCTAACCGTCAGATCGGGAGACCGCTTGGAGAATCCGGACCAGGCTACCGAGGCGGCCGAGCGGGCGTAGTGCAGTCCGGAGAGGCGATACTTGCGATGGGGTTCCTGCTCGGCCCGCTCCACGACGGCGGCGTCGAACCCGGCTCCGCACGAGAACGTGGACAGCCTGCTCTCCACGCCCGATTCTCCATGGTCGAGGGTGAGCATGGCGGTCGGTACGGTCGCTACCGGCGGGCTCCCGCAGATGAATTCGGTGGCGGCCCGAGGCTTGCGGGGGAGGCCCAGTATCCGGGCGAGCACGTTGGTGGTGCCCGCCGGAATGATCCCGAGTGCGGTGCTGGTCCCGGCTAGGCCGTTGGCGATGTGGTGGACCACGCCATCCCCGCCCATCGCGACCACCAGGTTCAACCGGTCGGCTGCGGCGGCCGCGCTGATCGATCGGGCCTCGGCGGTGCTCCTGGGCCACTCGGTCTCGACCTCGTAGCTCTCGCGGAGCCGGGCCACCACTGATCGGTGGAGTCCGCCCGTGAACCCGGAAGCGGAGGGATTGGCGCAAAGCAGGATCCTGGCCATCCGTCCAGGTTAGGAGCGCATCGCCTGCTTACCGGTTCGTCGGGGCGTCTCGTTTCCGCCCATCACACCGTCCGGTTGGTAGTCTGATGGCATAGCCCGATCCCCAGAAACGGACCGCGCGTCCATGGAAGTAATACACCCAGTCGACCTCGATGAGGCCGTCGGTGCGCTTGCCGCTTATCCCGAAGCCACATTGCTGGCCGGGGGAACCGACCTGATGGTGGAGGTCAACTTCGACCTGATCCGTCCGGACGTGGTGGTGGCGTTGCGAAGGCTGGATGACATCCAGGACGTCTCCCGGAGGCGGATCGGCGCGGGCGTGACCTTCCGGCGTCTCGAGTCGGGTGACCACAACGCCCTCGCCCAGCTGGCCCGCACCATCGGTTCTCCCCAGATCAGGGCGGCGGGGACCATCGGCGGGAACATCGGGACCGCCAGCCCGGCGGGAGACTCGCTGCCATTCCTGGCTGCCTTGGACGCTGAGATCGAGCTTCACTCCACCTCCGGAACCCGCCGGCTGCGCTGGGACGACTTCTTCACCGGTGTCAAACGGACGGCCAGACGGCCCGACGAGCTGATCACCGCAGCGGTACTGCCCGAGAACCTCCCTGACTTCCAGGAGTTCGCCAAGATCGGCCAGCGAAGCGCCATGGTCATCTCCATCGTCTCGGCGTGCGTCCTCAGATGGCGTGACGGCCGGACCCGGGTTGCGCTCGGCTCCGTAGGACCCACCGCGATCCGGGCTCGGCGGGCCGAGGAGATGATCTCGGACGAGACCGATCCCGGCCCGGCGGCGCTCGAGGAGTTCGCCCGGTTGGTGTCGCAGGAGGTGAGTCCCATCACGGATCACCGGGGAACCGGCGAATACCGGCGTCACGCCTCCGGCGTGCTGGCCCGTCGCCTACTCGAAAGGTGCTTGTCGTCATGAGGGTGCAGTTGACCGTGAACGGTGAGGCGCGGGCGTGCGACACGAAGGGCTCTGAGAGTCTGCTGTTCGCCCTCCGCGACTACCTCCACCTGACCGGCTCCAAGGGGGCCTGCGAACAGGGGGAGTGCGGGTCGTGCTCGGTGTTGCTGGACGGCGAGCTGGTGTGTGCCTGCCTGGTCATGGCGGTGGATGCCCATGGGTCGGAGGTCGTGACCGTGGAGGGGCTGGGCGGACCCGAACTTCACCCGGTTCAGAAGGCGCTGATCGATGCCGGCGGGGTCCAGTGCGGGTTCTGCACGCCCGGTTTCGTCGTGGCGGCCGCCGCACTACTCGATGAGAACCCCGCTCCCTCCTCCGACGAGATGCGAGAGGCGCTGGCCGGCAACATCTGCCGGTGCACCGGTTACGGCGCCATTCTCCGGGGCCTCGAGACGCTGGTGGAGGGACGATGACCACCCGAGTAAGGACCGGGGAGGTCCGGGGTGGGGTGGGAGAGTCGACCTCCCGCGCGGACGGCATTCCCAAGACCGACGGCACCTACACCTATTCGTCGGACCTGTACATGGACCGCATGCTCTTCGGCGCCACCCTCCGGAGCCCCCATCCCAAGGCGAGGATCACCAAGCTGGACATCGGCCCCGCCGTGGCGATGACCGGCGTCCACGCCGTTCTCACCAGCGACGACGTTCCGGGCAGCAACGCCTTCGGTCTGGAGTCCGCGGACCAGCCGATCCTGGTCGCGGACCGGGTCGAGTACTGGGGTCAGGCGGTCGCACTGGTCGCCGCCGACGACCCGGAGACAGCCCGCCGGGCGGTGGAGGCCATCGAGATCGAATATGAGGTGCTGGAGCCGCTCACCGACCCGGAGGATGCCGACGCCCGGGACTCCGTGTTCCACAGGGCTAGATGCCGCCGAGGCCCGCAGGATGTGTCCGGCGCCGTGGTCGTGGAGGGCTACTACGAGGTGGGGATGCAGGATCAGGCCCCGCTAGGCACCGAGTCCGGCCTGGCGATTCCTGACGGGCAGGGTGGTGTCGATCTCCACATCGCCACCCAGTGGACCCACGTAGACCGCGATCAGATCGTGGCCGGTCTAGGGGTGGAGGAGGACACGGTGCGCGTCCACCATGCCGGGGTTGGAGGCGCCTTCGGAGCGCGGGAGGATGTCAGCCTCCAGATCCATCTCTGCCTGCTCGCTCTGTACACGGGGCGGCCGGTGAAGATGGAATACAGCCGGGCCGAGAGCTTCGTGGGTCATGTCCACCGGCATCCGGCCCAACTCTGGATGCGCCACGAAGCCGACCCTGACGGAACCCTCCGCCGCATCGAGGCGAGGATCATCATCGACGGGGGAGCCTACCGTTCGACCAGCGACTCGGTGGTCGGCAACGCTGTCTACCACGCCGCCGGTCCTTACCGGTGCGACTCCGTGTCGGTGGAAGGGGTGGCCGTGCGGACCAACAATCCGCCTTGCGGAGCGATGCGGGGCTTCGGGGCGGTCCAGGCCTGCTTCGGTCACGAGGCGCAGATGGACAAGCTGGCGGATGCCCTCGGTATGGACCGGGTCGAGCTCAGGATCAAGAACGCCCTGCGCCGCGGGGACCCGATGGCCACCTCCGGACAGGTGATCGACACGTCGGCGCCGGTGGTCGAGATACTCGAGAAGCTCCGCAGCATGCCCTTGCCGGCGGACGACCGCAGTGACGATCCACGCCTGCTCCCGGGCGGTACCGGGTTGACCACCTCCCGCTCGATGGTGAGACGGGGGATCGGGTATGGCGTCGGGCTCAAGAACCTGTGCTTCTCGGCCGGTTTCGACGACTACTCGGAGGCGCGGGTCGTGATCACGCCGTTCGGTGTGGAGGTCCACACAGCGGCGGTCGAGGTGGGCCAGGGTCTCGGGATGTCGTGCGAGCAGATCGCCCGGACCGTCCTCGGCATAGAGGACGTGGTCGTCTACTACGACGACACCTCCAAGATCGGATCTGCCGGCTCCACCTCGGCCTCTCGCCAGACCCAGATGACCGGGGGAGCGGTTCTGGAAGCGGCCCGGATGGCGCGCGAGATCGCCCTGGAACGCGGCGGGGGCGACGAACTGAACGCAGAGGGGGTCTGGAAGGACGGCGTCCTCGTGACCCCGATGGAGGACCTGGTCGGCGGGGAGAACATCGAGTACCACACCCGGTTCCACCATCCGCAGACGGAGGAGCCGGACCACAACGGCCAGGGCAACCTCCATGTGGACTTCGCCTTCGCTGCGCATCGGGCCGTGGTCGACGTGGACCAGGAACTGGGACTCTTCAGGGTGGTGCAGGTCGACACGGTCCAGGATGTCGGGTTCATGATCAACCCCCGGTCGGTGGTGGGCCAGATCGAGGGCGGGACGATGCAGGGGATCGGTCTTGCCACCCTCGAGGAGATCGTGGTCGAGGAGGGCGTGATCAAGAACCCCACCTTCACCGACTACCTGCTGCCCACCTTCCTGGACGCCCCGCCGATGGCGATCGAGGTGATCGAGGAACCAAGTTCCTTCGGTCCGTTCGGCGCCAAGGGAGTGGGGGAGCCGCCCACCGTCTCGTCAACGGCTGCGGTGGTGGCCGCCATCCGCGACGCCACCGGCCTAGAACTCAACCGCACCCCCGTGCGTCCCGAACACGTGGCCCTGGCGCCCCGGTGACCCCTGGACGTCGGAGATCGGCCGAACTCCGACCCGAGATTGTCGCCCGTCGAAGTGCTGGCACCACCGGGTTGTGTCATAGTTATGACATAATTGTTTCGCGCCTTTTCCCCGTGTAACAAGATTGACATAATGTCGTCTATGGCTGTCTGAACAGGCGTTTCTCCCTCGGATCGAGAGTTGTCGAGCTTGGGAGGGCTTGTATCGGCAGATGCTGCCCATCCCGAGAGTCCAAAACGTGCATAGTTACAGTGTTTCGGTAGCAGGTATGACAAGACGATGACGGTCCCGCGCGGCGGTAGGACGCGCTCAGCGGTGGGGGATTCTTCGTTGGTGACCAATGCGCCATGTTCGGGTTCGGTTAGTCGCCGCCGCTTCTTGGCGCTCGCCGCGGCGGGCACGGCGGCCGGAGTGTTACTACCAAGCTCCCTGGTTCGAGCTCGCGCTCAGACCAACGGCATCCGTCTAGGACCAGAGCATTTGATCTTGCCTCGGGACGTCTGGGGCGCCGACCTACCGCCGAAGGGGGACGTGTTGGCGGAAGCGCGGGAAGATGTGCGGTTCTTGCTGGTGCACCACAGCGCCTCGCCCAATGAGTACTCGGCGGACGAGTCGATCGGATACCTGCGTAGCTTCTATCGATACCACACGTCCTCCGAGAAGGGCTGGCCCGACATTGCCTACAACTTTCTCGTCGATCGCCACGGCCAGATATTCGAAGGAAGGCAGGGCAGCATCGACTCGCCGGTGCGGGGTGATGCCACCGGTGGTAGCCAGGGCTTTGCCCTGCTGACCTGCTTTATTGGTGACCACAGCGACGTCACACCCACACAGGAGGCCCAGGCCGCCATGGTGGCTCTCCTAGCCTGGCTTGGCGGTACGTACCAGATCGATACCAAGCCCGGCGCGACTACTGAGTTCGTGTCCCGGGGATCCAATCGTCACCCGGAAGGTAAGCTCGTAGCTACACCGACCATTACCGGCCACCGCACCATGTCGAGGACCACGTGCCCGGGCGATAGGGCATTCGATCTCGTGGAGAATTCCATTCCGCAACAGGTTACGGCGACGCTCTCTGCGGTTTCCTCCGCAACCACTGCCAGTGAGGTGGCCTCAGTCGCTTCGACAGCGCCATCGGCATCAACGACGCAGGCCGCGTCGCAGCCGGCGTCAACCACAACGGCCACGACGCAGCAGGCGGTAGCGGATGTCCCGCGCGACACCCCGATTGCTCCGGCAGCGACCGTTTCAGCGCAAGTTCCCGTTGCGACCGAGGGCTCGGATCCGGATCGCGCAGGACGCGAGACTTCCCTGCCCGAACCGAGCGCTGGTTCTGTTGGATTGACACCTGTGTCCAGGACCCAGGAGCCAGCGCCTGCAGGCCGCGAGTCCGCGAGGGTTCTGGGTTTTGTTGGTGTAGGGATTTGTGCCGCTGGCGTGGGTGCCGAGTTGTTGTACCGGCGGTTCAAAGGGACAAACAAGGCACATCTACCGGATCCGTGAGGAGTGCGACAGGGAGGACGCTGCCGCAAGAGATCAGGTCGGCGGGTGTGTGTAGTGCTATTCGCGTCCAACCGGTGATGGGGGATAGACCACCTCCCGATCGGTTGGGTCCTGCGATAGGAATCGCCCGTAGCAGAGTCCTCCGGTGCGCATGTCCAACTCGTACCAGCACACATTCTGGGCGTCTTCGGGGCGGGGGAAGGGCCCGACGTACACAACCCAGTAACCCGGGTTGAGACTCGCATAATCATCACTAACGAGGATGCCGAACGGGAGCCACCAGAACCGGGCTTCTAAGTCGTCGCGCGCTTGTTCCGCCGCAGTCGGGGAGCTTGCTGAGACCACCACCGAAATGAACGTACCTTCCAAAAGCCCGGGTACTGGCTCACCGTCGCTCCGGGCCCTCGGCAACACAGGGTCCAGAGTGATCGCATCTACCAGTGCCGCATAGTCTGCGGCCGAGTAGGCCTCAGTAATACCTGAAATACCTCGGTCGACAATGCCTCGCATCGTCACTCCGATCACGTTACCGCGGGCGTCGACCATGGCTCCGCCGCTCTGTCCTCCGACGGCGGACGCGTCCGTCCGAAGTACGGTGAGGCCCGTCTCCGTCTCCTGATAGGTTCTCGACAGCACACCCTGGGTGATGGAGGGTTGTGGGAACTCCGCCACCTCGGCGGGGTAACCCACCAAGAAAAGGTTGCTGCCCGGAACGATCCGCCCCCGGTCATTGAGACCCACAGGAGGAGCCGCTACGTCGATCGGGCCCAGAACAGCCAGGTCGGCCCAGGGGACCGACCCGGCGAGCGGTATGTTCCGGAATTCGGTGCCATCGGGGAACACGATCCGTAGAACATCCCGATACGGCTCTACGACGTGGTAGTTCGTGACTACATAGCCGCCATCGATCAGTATCCCGCTGCCTGTTCCTGTTCCGGCGCTGTTCACTATGTATGCGACAGAAGGAGCGATCTCCCGGTAGATCTCTTCGGCGGAAAGATCCCGGTCGCGAGTTGGGCCGGTGGAGGTGGTACTCGTAACGCTGCCCGGGGGAGCGGGGGGATAGTGCAGCTCCCGATCAGCAGGGTCCTGGGAGATGCGCCGTCCCACACAGTTCGTGCCTGCGCTCCTATTCAGGATGAACCGGCATGCGTCCTGTGCTTCAGAAGCCGTGTTGAACGGTCCGGCAAAGACAATCCAAGAGCCTGGGTCGAGGCTCTCGAATTCATCGCCATGCAGGATCCCGAGTTCGGGCCAGATGATCCCTTCCAACTCGGCGCTTGCCGCCTCCGCGTCATCTCGTGACGAGGCCGACTCCACGACTGAGATGAACGTGCCGTTCATGAGAGGTTGCCGATCGGGTACCGTGGCAGAGTTGGTGGGCGCGGTGACGACCGCAGAGGTAGTGGAACCGGTCGTAGAGGTGGCGAGGACCGAAGCTGGTTCTCGGTCAGTGCCCACCGCTTGGGCAGTCACGCGCACCGGCGGGGAAATGCTCTCACTGCTGCCCCCGCAGCTTGCGAGGGCCACCGTAGCTACCACCAGGAGAACCAAGTGCCGACGTCCCCGGAGTGGGCGACGTTTTTCCTTCGTGACGTCTACCGGCAATGAGGCAGTCCGAACAGCTGCGGTGCTGCGTAGAACTACCAGAATCAACCTCTGACCAGGGACTTTACGGACTACTCAGTGCGTTGAGCAAAATTACTCAACGCACTGAGTTAAACCGGCCGGAATCAAGGAGGGGCCCTGACTACCGGGCATTCAGAAGGTCCTGGAGTCGGCCCAATCCGGTGACCAGATCCTCGTCGCCCAGGGCGTAGGAGAAGCGGGCGTAGCCGGGGGCGCCGAAGGCCTCGCCGGGGACGAAGGCCACCCCGGCCTGATCGATGCAGACGTCGGCGAGTTCCACGGCGGTGGAGGGCCGGGCTTCGCCGATGCGGCGGCCGAGCGCCCCGCGCACGGAGGCGAAGCAGTAGAAGGCCCCTTGCGGCTCTATACAGTCGATGCCTCTGGTCTCGTTGAGCATCCGGTGCATGATCTGTCTCCGCCGGTCGAATGCCTCTCGCATCATGTGGACGTCGTCGAGGGGACCCGATACAGCCGCGATGGCCCCGGCCTGCGCCACGTTGGACACGTTGGATGTCAGGTGGCCCTGTAGCTTGGTCGCGCCGCTTATGACATGGTCCGGTGCGATCATCCAGCCGACCCGCCAACCGGTCATGGCGTAGGTCTTCGCAACTCCGTTGACGATCACGCACCGTTCGGCCAGTTCCGGTACCTCCACCGGCAACGATGCGAATGAGGCCTTCCCGTAGACCAGGTGCTCGTAGATCTCGTCGGTCAGGACCCACACACCGCGATCCACCGCCCAGCGGCCGATCTCCGCTATTTCGGCCGCGCTGTACACCGCGCCGGTCGGATTCGAGGGGGACACGAAGATCAACAGCTTGGTTCGGGGTGTGCATGCGGCCTCCAACTGATCCACAGTGACCTTGAATCCGCTGCCCTCATCGGTGTCGATGGGGATGGTCACCCCGCCGGCCAACTCCACCACCGCCGGGTAGGTGACCCAGAAGGGGGCCGGTAGCAGCACCTCGTCCCCTGGATCGACCAGGCAGTGGATCCCGGTGTAGACGCCTTGCTTGCCCCCGTTGGTGACGATCACCTGTGACGGCGCCACCTCGTAGCCCGAATCCCTGAGGGTCTTGGCGGCTATCGCCTCCCGCAGCGCGGGGAGGCCGGGCGCAGGGGTGTACTTGTGCATCGCCGGGTCGGCGGCAGCCGCGATGGCGGCCGCGACGATCGGTTCGGGGGTGGGGAAGTCGGGCTCACCCGCGCCGTAGCCGATCACGTCGTGACCGGCGGCCCGCAGGGCCCTCGCCTTGGCCGTTATCGCCATCGTGGCCGATTCCGACATTGACTGGATGCGCTGCGATAATCCTGCCATCACCCGATTCTCCGTAGCCGATACTTAGAGCGGAACGATAGACATGACGGAAGGCGCTCCCATCCGGATCCCGGTCAATCTGTTGCCGGAGGACGGTCGTTTCGGGTGTGGCCCGACCAGGGTCCGCCAGAACGCCCTGGACCGCCTCGCGGAATCGGGCTCGTCCTATATGGGCACCTCGCACCGCCGCCCTACGGTGCGCCGGATGGTCGGAAGGGTCAGGTCCGGGCTCACGCAGTTGTTCGACCTGCCCGACGGCTACGAGGTGGTGCTCGGTAACGGCGGCGCCTCCGCCTTCTGGGACGCGTCCGCTTTCGGCCTGATCGAGCGGGCGAGCCAGCACCTCAAGTTCGGAGCGTTCTCCTCGAAGTTCGTCGGAGTGGTCGCCGGCGCCCCGCACCTTGAAGCGCCCGAAGTGATCGAGTCACCGCTTGGCACGCATCCTATGCCGTCTCCGTCAGACCACATTGACCTCTACGCCCTAACCCACAACGAGACCTCGACAGGGGTCACCATGCCCATCTGGAGGGTGGAGGCGGAGGGCCTGACCGTGGTGGATGCCACGTCCGCGGCCGGGGCGATACCGGTCGATCCCTACCAGTTCGACGTCTACTTCTTCTCGCCGCAGAAGGCTTTCGGAGCCGATGGTGGGCTGTACGTAGCCCTATGTTCCCCGAGGGCGTTGGAGAGGATCGAGAGGATTGCCGGATCGGACCGGTGGATTCCGCCGTTCTTGTCGCTGCCGTCCGCGGTGTCCAACTCGGTCAAGGACCAGACCTACAACACCCCCGCTCTGGCCACAATCTTCATGCTGGTGGACAGCGTGGAATGGATGAACGCTAAGGGCGGTCTGGCCTGGTCATCCGAGCGGTGTGCCGCCAACGCCGAGATGCTCTATGGATGGGCCGAGCAACACCCGATGGCGCAGCCGTTCGTGTCGGATCCGAGCATGCGCTCGCCGATCGGCGCCACAATCGACTTCCGCCGGCCACTGTTCTGGGCAGATCTGGCGGCCACTCTGCGGGCCAACGGGATTGTGGACACGGAGCCCTATCACAAGGACGGCAACCATCTCCGCATCGGGACGTGGCCCTCCATACCCCGCTCGGACATGGAGGCGTTCATCGCCTGCCTGGACTACGTGATCGAAGCGAGTCTTAGCTAGTCCACGCCGCCGTTCTGCAGACAGACCAGCGGCCTGTCTGCACCGGTGGGATCAGTCCCGTCCCAGCAGCTTCTTAGCGCCCTTGGCCACGTTGGAGCCCACCGTGGACACCACCAGGGAAACACCCTTCACGTCATCGGCCTCGATCGCGGCGGCATCCTCGGGGTTCTCCGCCTCGAGCTTCGCCTCCAGGCAATCCACGAACTGCTGGATCAGGCGCTGCGTGATCTGGTTGAGGAGCCCGGTACGGCCGAACTGCGCCGCCGTGCCGGAAATAGTGATGTCGGCATCGACGGTCACCATGGTGCCTCCATCCGAGGCCGCCAGCGCGTAGTCCACCGTCACGTTGCCTCGCGAACCGCCCCGCCGGTCCACACCCTTGCCGACGATGTTGCCGGCCATGGCCTCCGGGTCGGCGGTGATCGTGGCCCGGCCCTCGAACCGAGCCGTCATGGGGCCGAGCCGGACCGAGACCGAACCGGTGTAGCTGCCGTCGCCGTGGTCGTCGGTGAGCTCGGCGCCCGGCATGCATTGGGCCACCGATGCCACGTCCTGGAAGAAGCCGAACACATTGGCGGGGGCGCCGGCCACCTGGAACTCTTGCGTGATCTTCATCTGAACCTCCCGATGCGGTCAGCATCGTAGTTGGCCTCTTTCGTCTGGACACCGTTCCCGCGGTCAAACGGCACACCGGGCCTCGAATCGTGTCTTGTCAGGGAAGTGGTTTCAACCTTTCCTACCTGTCTGACGATAGGAGCGCTCGAAGTCTCGTCGCTGCCTGCGCCGCCGCCAACGGATAACCAGCCTGACCAGTGTATGGAAAGCGAGCGTAAGCGCCGCCGTGGCAACCACGACAACCAGAAGGGGAGTGTTGAACTCCCACCAGAATGCCCGGACCGGTACCTCATCGATGTTCTGGTAAGCGAGAAACCCTATAGCCAGGGCCAACGCCGCAAGCGTCACCAGACCCCATCTGATTCGGTGCCTGAGGCGCTCGGGGCTATCGGCGGTGGAAGGCGGAGGGCCCTCGGTAGTGGGCGGCGGAGGGCTCTCGGCAGTTGCCGGACGTTTGGTCGGTTCTTCGGTCATGTCAATGTCCCACCCATCGGCTCCGGGCTGCTCTTGCTTCGTCCACGTTCACCCTCGCCAGCAGGACGCCTCCGACAACGAAGAAGACCACGATGGAGAGGATGGCTGGGCGACCGGATCCGTAGACATTGCTGACAATGCCGAACACCAACGGCCCCCAGATGGCCGAGAACTTGGAGAACACGCTGTAGAAGCCGAAGAACTCGGCCTCGGACCCCTCGGGGATCATCGTTGCATACAGGCTGCGGCTCAGCGCCTGAATACCGCCCAGCACCCATCCGATGATCACGGCCGTCAGGAAGAACGGTAGGGCTTGCCCGGCGGGGAGGAAGTAGGCGCTGGCGGACACGAGTGCCCAGACCACGATGGACCACAGGATGGCTCGCTTCGGTCCGATCCGCTCGGCCATCATTCCGAAGAACAGCGCCCCTCCGAAGGCGACGAACTGCACCAGCAGGAAGGCGAGCGTGATGACGGTTATGTCGAGGTCCAGCGTATCCGCGGCATAGGAGCCGGAGATGTAGATCACCGTTTGGGTGCCGTCGTTGTAGAAGATGAATGCGGCCACGAACAGCAGGAGCTGGGGATACCCGCGGAGCTTTCTGACGGTCGCCAATGTCCTGCCGAAACCGATGGCGGTGTAGGCCTGCCACGGTCGGAGACGCCGGTATTGTGGGGGCAAGGGTAGAGCCTCGCCGGTTTCGGGCAGGTAGCGCAGCGCGAATAGGGCGAAACCCGCCCACCATACGCCGGAGCCGAAGATCGCGAGCCGGGCCGCACCGCTCGTGGACAGGCCCGTGAAGCCGTCGTCGCCGCTGGCCAGTAGCAGGCCCAATGCCAATACCAGGTAGAGACCTCCCCCTACGTACCCGTAGGCAAACCCCTTCGAGGACACCCGATCAATCGTGTCTTCGGTAGTCAGCCCCGGCAGGAAGGCGTCGTAGAAGACGTTGGATGCTACGAACCCGATGTGGGCAATGAGAACCACCAGTACGAACCAGGGGACCGCCCCGTCGGGCACGAACGGCGCCACCAGCACGAAAAGGGCGCCTGCCAGCGCGGAGGTACGGAGAAACCGGCGCTTGGACGAGTTGTGATCGGCCACCGCGCCGAGGATCGGCATTGTCAGGAAAAGCACGGTGGACCCGCCGGATATGACCCATGCCCAGATGGTTTCGGCCGACAAGCCGTTCCATCCATCATCACCCACGATGACGCTACTGAAAAAGGCCGCGACGATGGCGCCCAGAGTGACCGCGAAGGCGGAGTTGGCCCAGTCGTACATGGCCCAACCGAAGATGGTCTTCTTGTCGTTTCGCACCAATTCGGCCACACGCCTCCTCCGGCCGCCGGGGGCGACTCTAGCCCCGCGACCCGAAGCGTCCGGGCGGCGGTATCGTGTCCGGTCGTGGTTCGCAGGAGTTTTCTGGTCGGGTTGGCCCTGATGGCGGGGGCCTGTAGCGGAGTCCCGGATCCCATTCCGGTCACCACTCCGGACTCTGGGGCGTCAACGTCCTCCCCGACCACCACCGGTCCCGACCCTGTCACCAGCACGACCGTTCTCCCGTCAACCAGTGTCGTGGCAGCCGATCCGTCCACAACGGTGGTCGCCACCACGGGGCAGGCGCCGGCGGATACGACGGTCGACCCGATCCCGACCTCGGCCGACACCACGCTTGCTCCCTTGGACCGCCTCCGCTACGACGAGGTGGCGACCGTCCGGTATCCGATTCACGCCGAGCCCCATCCGGGAACCGACAGGATGGCGATCGCCTCCAAGGAAGGGATCGTTTGGCTCTGGGATGGGGCGCGGATCGATCCCGTTCCCCTCCTGGACATCACCGATCGGGTGCTCGACCGCGGTGAGCAAGGGTTGCTGGGGCTGACGTTCGCTCCCGATTACCCGGAGTCCGGACGCATCTTCTTGCACTACACGGCCGGCAACGGCGATACGGTCCTCGCCGAGTACGTGGAGGAGAACGGGCGGGCGGATCCCGGGAGCGAGACGGTGCTCTGGCGAACCGCGCAGCCGGCTGCCAACCACAACGGTGGGACGATCCTGTTCGGCCCCGACGGCTATCTCTACATGGGTCTGGGAGACGGCGGGGGAGCCGGCGACCGCTTCGGCCACGGGCAGAACGACCGCTCGCCGCTGGGAGCGCTGCTGAGGTTCGATGTGTCCGAGCCGGGCATGGCGATCCCTGCAGCCGGCAACCCGTTCCCGGCCGCCGAGGTGTGGTCGATAGGACTGCGCAATCCCTGGCGGTTCACCGTAGACGAGCCGTCCGGGCTGATTGTCATCGCCGATGTGGGGCAGAACCTCTTCGAAGAGGTCTCGGTCGCGCCGCTTGAGGATGCCGGCCTGAACTACGGCTGGCCGATCACCGAAGGGCTCCACTGCTTCGATCCTCCGTCCGGCTGCGATGCCTCGGGCCTGACCCTGCCGGTGCTCGAGGTTCCTCACACCGACTCCGAAACATGCTCGATCACCGGTGGCGTGGTCTACCGGGGGGCGGCGATTCCCGAGCTGGCCGGGCACTACCTGTTCTCCGACTACTGCGGCGGCTACCTGCGCAGCTTCCCGGTAGAGGGACCGTTCGACGAGCCGCGCGACTGGACCGACCAGGTGGGCAACGCCGGGCAGGTGGTCGCCTTCGGCACGGATCATGCCGGAGAGGTGTACGTGCTCACCGCATCCGGTTCGGTCCTCCGCCTGGTAGCCGAGCGCGGATGATTTCTGCGCCGTAACCCCTTCCTAGGATTCTCCTGAAGGGCCGTTCAGATCACGTTTCCCGCCGCGACGCGCAGGGCGCGTTCGAGCAGCAGGGCATCCCCGAGTCGTCTACGAAGTTCTCGCTCGATCCCGCTTATCGGGTATAGGTTCTGTGGCGCCCGTGACTCCTTGTGGGGTTCGCTGGCGAAGCGCGGCAGGCAGGCGCTGACGATTTCGGCTCGGGCGGCAGCCTCGCTCACCGTACATGTCCCCGGGAGTTCGAGTCGCACGATCCCCGACATCGGGTGAACCCGCCGGCCGGGCAGGCGCAGGTACCAGGACCAGCGACTACCTGGGCCACTGCTGAGGAAGATGAGGGGAGTCCGCTGCCCGTCATCGAGGCCGCCGAGTATCGCCTGGACTTCGTTCGGGAGGTAGATCTTGTGATGGGTCTTGATGTAACCGACGCTCTGCCGGTCCTTTTGCCCCCGTAGCGGGCCGTCGAACACGATGAGGCTGCTGGTAACGGACCGGGCGACACCGATTTCGAGTTCGGTACGACGCCCGTGAATGGCGAGGTAGGTGGCTTCGGGTGTCGTGTCTTGGGCTGGCACGAACTCGTAGGTGGCGTGGCGGGTGACGATGGGGCCCGCGGTGGACGAGGCGGGAGCGATGAGTGAGCGGACGATCTGGACGCCGTGGGTGGTGGCCGTCCCCGGCGCGCATACCGTTGCGCCGGCGGCCAGCGACACGCAGACGGCGGGCGTGGAGATGCCGTTCTCGTGGATCCAGATCCTGGCGTCGATGTGCTGGATGCCGTCGATGAACGCGATCTCGTCAGGCGCGCCAGTGGGCGCCGGGTCGATCGGGGTCCACGCATCGAGTGGCCGCTCGACGGTGGCGTCGGCCTGGTCGTTGGCGTCCTCCGCAGAAGGCAGGTTGATGGACGATCCGTACTCCGGCGCCCACGACTCGACGCTGAACTCCATCAGGTTTCTATCCGTTCGACGGTGGCGGCGCCTCCGGTCTTGGTGACCTCCAGCCGCACCGGCATGCGGTCGGCGAGTTCCCGGATGTGGGTGACGACCCCCACGAAGCGCCCGGAGGCGCCGAGTTCTTCGACCGCGGTTGCCACGGTGTCGAGGGTGTGGGGGTCGAGGGTTCCGAATCCTTCGTCGAGGAAGATCGATTCCATCCTCGGTGCGCCCTCGGGGGCCAGTTCCGCGGTGGCGTCGGCAACGGCCAGAGCGAGCGACAGCGACGCCAGGAACGTCTCGCCGCCCGAGAGGGTCCGGGCGCTGCGTACCTCGTCAGCGTTCGTGTGATCACGCACCGCGAATTCACGCCCGAGGACCGTGAGCGAGTACTGGCCGTCGGACAAGTCGAAGAGCCGTGTGGTTGCCAGGTCGACCAGCTGTTCGAGCGCCGCTTCCATCAGCCAGCTCTCGAAGCCGTCGGTGCGCAGCAGCCGCCCGAGATGGGTCGCTACCACCGCCTGGTCGTCCAACTCGCCGATGTGTTCCCGCAGTTTCTCGAGCTTGTCGCGTCGCCGGTCAAAGTTTTTGAGTTCTGTGACAGATGATGCTCGTTGCGTCGCGAGTAGCTCGCCGAGTTCCGTCAGTGGGGCGTCTGGATCGACGCGGTCGATGATATCGATGCATAGTTCTTTGAGGGCGTTGACGGCCGCGGATCGGCTGTTCACTTTGGTGGACCGCTGCGCCATGGCATCCCGACGCCCGGTTGTCGCTGCGTCGACCTGTTTCTGGATCCATTCGGTAAGGACTGCCCAGGCTGCCACCAGGTCGGTTGTGTCGATTGCCGGCGGCCCGAAAGCGGCGACACGGTCGCGGCCGGCATGCAGGTGCTCGGTTGCCTGTGCGTGGCTACGGTTCACTTCCTTTAGTTTGGCGGTCACCCGTCCGTAACGGGCCTCCGCGTCATTGAAACCGGAATCTGCCTTCTCCAGTTCTGCCCGCAAACGCTTGACCTCCGCAAGTTGAGCGCTCAACTCGGCCCTGCTGGGCAGGGCGGCGGCTTCGGATCGGAGCGATGCAAGTTGTGCCCATAGGAAGGTCTTGGATGCGGACAGCTTGGTTACCCGTTGTTCTGTGATTCGCTCTCTCTCGAGAGCATCTGCGTAGGTCGCCGACCCCCGGTGTCGGTTTGCCGCGTCTTCAGCCTGTCGGGTCGCTCCCTCCGCGGCGCGAACGGCCTCGTTCAACCCCGTCGCCTTTGCCCACAGAGAGTCGAGTTGGTCGGATGGCGGGATCGAGGCGATCTCGGATTCACACTCCCCAAGGACCCTCCTTGCTGAGGAGGCATCAGCGTGTCGTCCGATCAGCATCGCTTCGGCGGCTTCGTGTGCTTGCTTGGCGTCATCGCGGGCGGCGCGGTAGCTCTTGTTTTCCGCCTCGGCTTGGAGTAGGTCAGTACCCACGTCGTGAGCGGGGAGTTCGCGCACTTCCTGCAGGCACAGCGGGCATTCCGAACCCACTTCGAGCAGGTGGACATGCCCGAGCACGACGTCACGGCTCCGGAGTTCGGCCAACCGAGCCGAACTCGTAGCTGCCGCCGATTCGGCCTCGTCGAGCGCCTTTCGGAGCGGCACGATCGATGCCTCGGCAGACCGAGCGGACTCGGCGGTTTCCAGGGCGTTCTTGGCGGCAGCCTCATGGCGGCTGTGGGTTTTCGACCATGCCTCGACCTGAGCAACCGTGGTACCTGCATCACGGACAGCGCGGGCCTTCGCTTCCTCGTTCCTGGCCTCGCCAACGCGCCGGTCCAGTTCCGTTTGCTTCTCCCGGACCTGATCCGCGACGCGTCTCGCCGACTCATGCTCCTGTCCCGCCCTGTCGAGTTGCTCGACGAGGTCATCGTGATCTCGTGTTCGTTGTGCGAGTTCGTCGTGTGTCTTGAGGCCTAGCTGCACAGTGGCGACATCGGGACCGTTCGCCCGGGCCTCGCTAGCAAGCCGTCTCTTCGTGCTCATTTCCTTGAGGTGGTCTTCCGCCTCGATCCGAGCTCTGGTCGTCTTTGTGATCCGACTAGCCAACTCCGCGAGGCCGGGAGGGGCTGTGACCCGGTCCATCCGGTCGATCATGCCGTCGAGTTGTTTGATGTTGCCATCAAGGTCGTGCAGCCCGGCATCGAGGGCGTCGATCGTCTCCCGGTCGGCCTTAAACCGGGAATGGGCCGCGTCGAGTTCCTTGATGCGATCCTCGAGCGCGGTACGCCGTTGGTCGGTGAGTTCTCCGGCTTCCCTTTCGAAGTCGGGCCGCAAGGCATCGACCTGGTTCTTGGCCCGGGCCGCCCGCTGTCTTGCAGCCTGGCCTATCCGCCCGTACAACTCCATTCCCAGTAGCCGGACGAGCGTCTTTTGACGGTCGCGGGGCTTGTCGTGGAGAAAGGTGGCGAACTTACCCTGTGGGAGTACGACGGTCCGGTTGAACTGCTCCACATCCAGTCCAAGAAGGCCTGCGACTTCTTGAGACATGGAGGTGGCGTCGCCGGCGAGAACATTGCCGCCCCGCTCCAGGCGTGCTTCCCTTGTGGTCGCCCCGCCGCTCGTAGTCCGGCGCACGATGCGGGTGGCTGTCAGGACCTGCCCATCCAGTTCGAAGTCGAGGGACACGCGAGCCTCGCTGCTGGTCTGGTTGATCGCCGGGGCGACCAGCCTGTTGTTCTCGTAGCGGGCGACCGCTCCGTAGAGGGCGAAGGTAATGGCGTCGATGACCGTCGACTTGCCCGACCCGGTTGGCCCCACGAGTGCCACCAGGTCGACGTCGGAGAGATCGATTTCCGTCTGCTCACGGAAGGCGCCGAAGCCCTTCATCGAGATTCGCAACGGTCTCATGAGCCGAGCCCGGCGGGTGCGTCGCTCTGCTCATCGAGCAATTTTCCGAACAGGTCGCGGATCCGGCGATCCTCGATGTTCTCGTGTTTCAGGTACTCGCCGAAGACCTCTTGGGGCGATCGGCTGCGGTGATCGAGCTTCCGTCTCGCGGCAATCGGCCCGGGTGATTCGACCCGGACGTCCACCACGCCGGGACCAAGGAGTTCCCGCACAGTCTGGGCGAGCCCGGCCCGGCCGGGGCCCTGGACGACCACCTTCAGCCAAGCATCATCGTCGACGCTCACCTCGGTCAGTTCCTCGAGCGTGCCCGTCAGCGTCCGCAGGGGGCGGCCGGCGGTGAGTCGCACCGCTGTGACATCGGCGGGTATTCCCGGTTCCAAGGTGACGACGTTCACCTGCTTGACCTGTTCCGCTTCGCCGAAGTCGAGCTGCAGCGGCGAACCGCAGTAGTGGAGCGGAGGCCGGACACACTGGGGGCGGTGGAGGTGGCCGAGCGCGCCATATCCGATCGACGACACAGGGAAGGAATGCGCCGCGATGGCGTACTCCTCGACCAGGTGAGCGGGTCGTTCGCCACCGCCGGCCTCGGCGCCCAGCACGAAGGCGTGGGTCGTGAGAAGGTTGACGGTATCGGTTTCGAACGGATCGCATAGTCGTTCGATAAGCAGCCGGAGCCGTTCGCTGTAGTCCTGGGCGTTCTCGAAGGCTTGCCTGGTCATGAGGTGCTTGGACCGCACGATGCCACGCTTGGATACGAACGGAAGCATCGCCAGCCGCACCTCCGTGCCGTCACGGGTGTGCAATTCCATGACACCGCCTTCGTCTGGCCGGGTCGGCTTGGCCACCACGTGCACCTGCCCGAGCCGCAGAACAGGAGCGACCGCTTCGAGCCGGCGTGCGTTGTCGTGATTCCCGGCGATCACCGCGACCTTCGCCCCGGTACCGACCAGGTCGAGAAGCGCTCGATACACGATCCTTTCCGCCTCGGGGGTAGGAGAGGACGAGTCGAACAGATCGCCGGCCACGATTACCAGATCCACCTCTTCGCGTTCGGCGATCTGAGAAATCTCAGCCAAGACGTCCGCATGCTCATCGGCGCGGGATGCGCCCCGGATCGCCTTCCCTACGTGCCAGTCCGACGTGTGGAGAAGCTTCAAGACGGTCTTAGTCCAGCCCGTCGAACGGGTCGGCAGGTTGATCGGTCGACCCGGTTGCCGCCTGATCGTCCGGCCCCCGACCCAGGTCGGCCTCGGCGACCCGGGTGGCCCAGGCCGGGAACGGGAACTCGAGGAGCACCGGCACGGGGAGCCGGGGCTGGGAGACGAACATCGAGCCGGGTTTGAGGATCGTGGCCCGCTGGCGTTGCACCGCCGGCAGGAACCCGTACTGCTCGCGCCCGGCCTCGGCGGCGTCGAGCCGACCTACCACCCGCACGGCGGAGTTCGAGACGACGCGCCTCTCCACCTCGCTGGCCGTCTGCTGGGCGCCGATGAGGATCATCCCGAGGCTGCGGCCGCGCTCCGCCACGTCGAGCAGGATCTCCTTGATCGGACTCGACGAGTCACGCGGCGCGTACTTGTTCAATTCGTCCAGGACCACGAACTGCAAGGGCTCGGCCGTGCCGGCGGTTTCCTTGGCCTCGAATGCCTGTCGGAGCACGACGCCCACCACGAAACGCTTCGCCCGGTCATGGAGCATGTGGAGGTCGACGACCGTCACTTGCTGGGAGTCGAGATCGATGGCGTGTGTCTCGGCGTCGTCGATGTCGGCCCGTATCAGATGCGCTACATGGCGCTCCGATGAGGAGAGGCGGCGTACGAACGCGTTGATCGTCCCGGTGTAGATCGAACGCCCGGTCCACTGCGGATCGGCCTCCTCGTCGGGGTCCTCTGGAAGCAGCTTGTCGCAAATAATGCTGACGAGTTGGGAGAAGGTACGCGCGGTCCTCCCGTCGATCCGCACGGCGCCGTCAGGGGTCGTGGACTGCCTGGCGCAACGCTGCAGCTGCGCGGTGACCGACTGCACGACGATCGTGTACTGCTGGCGCTCGTCCTCGGCATCGGCGAACAGGAACGGCAGCAGCCCTTGCTCGCAGAACCGGGCGACCGTCCAGTACAACGGACGCACGCCGGTGGTGCGGGCGCCGGTGGCCGGCGTGCCGTTGGGATCGCCCCTACGCGGTGGAGCAAGCACCCTCATGGACCGGAAGGGTCCGGCTTCGAGCCCGAGGGCGGCGTAGCGGGCCCGCTCCGCCTCGTCTATGCGGGTATTCGCATGGTCGAGGAAGAGCAGATCCTCGCCCTTCACGTTGAAGATGAGCCCCTTGGTGTTCGTGGCGGCCGCACCGAGCACGCCCGAGTTGAACAGCGAGTAGAGCAGGAACGTCGCGTAGCTGGTCTTGGTGGCGACACCGGAGATTCCCGAGATGTTGACATGGGCGCCCTTGGTGCCGTCGATGAACTCAAGGTCGAGAACCACCGGTTGGCCGTCCCGCGTGAGGCCTGCGGGCAACCTATGTTCGACCTCGGCCATGTCGAGCGCCTCGTCGCGTTCAGGGCCGACCGCCTTCCGGACCTCGGCGCCCGGCAGCGGGGGAACGAACGTTTCCGGTACGACCCGGGTGACCTGGATCTGGGCCGCCTCCGACACGTCCGCGGGCAGGACACCATCGGCGATCAGGAAAACGTCGGAGTCGAACCGGGCCCCTTCATGGCGCGCCCGTACCTGTCCGACGATTCCGTATATCGAGACGGTATCCCCGGTCGGCAGGACCCGGTCGAGCGCGATGATGTCGTCAAGTTGTAGATGCTGACCGTTCGCGACCGCTACCCAGAACTCGAGCGGGGTCGAATCATCGGTGCCGAGCACCCTGCCTACTGTCTGATTCTCCACTAGCCGATTATGACATGCGGCTGTGACTCGGATCGACGTCCCACCGGGTCGCCGCCTCGCACGATTGCCATCGAAGCCAGGAGTTCCGATCCGGAACGGCCCTCCGAGCGATGCCGTATCGTGCAGGCCGTTGCTTGAATACCGGACACCACCCGAGGAGGTTGCTCTCGCCATGACTCCACCACGAATGAGGCTCGGCGGCTCCGAGCTGGAGACATTCCCGCTGGCCTTGGGGACGAATACCTTCGGCTGGACGGCTGACGAGCCCACCACCTGGGCGATCCTCGATGCATACTTCGCAGTCGGTGGCAACTTTCTCGACACCGCTGACTCCTACTCGGCCTGGGCCCCGGGCAACGAGGGAGGGGAGTCCGAGACCATCATCGGCCGGTGGCTGAAGAAGCGGGGCAACCGCGAGGACCTGGTGATCGCCACCAAGGTCAGCCACCATCCCGGGTATCAGGGTCTGGCCCCGGCCACGATCAGGGCCGCCGTGGAGGCCTCGCTCGGGCGTCTCGGCATAGATGTCATCGACCTCTACTACGCCCACTACGACGACCCCGACACGCCCCTCGAGGAGAGCATCGGAACCCTTTCGGAACTGGTGGACGAGGGCAAGGTGCGGTACCTGGGCCTCTCCAACTACTCGGCCGAACGTCTGGAGGAGTGGGCGCGGATCACCCGCGCGGGAGGGTTTCACCGTCCTGTCGCCCTGCAGCAGATGTACAGCCTGGTGGAGCGGGGCGTGGAACAGACCACCCTCCCCATCGCCCGGCGAGAGGAATGGGCCTTCCTGCCCTACTACGCCCTGGCCGTCGGTTTCCTGACCGGCAAGTACACGTCGGGGCAGCCGGTCGACAGCCCCCGGGCCGGAACCGCCTCCGCCTACCTGAACGACAAGGGAAGGCGCATCCTTGCCGTGATGGAGGAGATATCGGAGTCACACGGGGTGAAGCTGGCCGCCGTCGCGCTGGCATGGGTGGCTGCGCAACCGGGGGTTGGGGCGCCGCTGGCGGGTGCCCGCAACTCGGAGCAACTGGAAGCGCTGCTCGAGTACACGACGCTGACGCTGGCCGAGGACCAGTTGGCCGCGCTGGACGAGGTCTCCCGACTGCCGTGAGCCAGAAGGCCGTTTGGCGTTGACATGGGTTGTGAACGCCTCTGTCGGGGTGCAACTGTTGTGGGGATAGCAAGCGCCGTTGCTTGAATACTGCCCAGTAGGAGTGAATGTCATGGTGCCCACTGTCCCGCGACGGAGGCTCGGCGGTTCCGCGCCGGAGGCTTTCGCGACGGCTTCGGGAACGAATACCTTCGCCTGGACGGCCGCCTAGGCAAGCGGTCCGGGGAGAGGCAGCGGCATGCCCGTACGCATCCAGGTGACATCCTCCGACGACCCGAGAGCGGACCGGATCGTGGACGGCGCTCGCCTCCTAGGCGTGGCCGGCCTGGTGGCCTGCCGGGTGAGCAGGGTCCACTACCTGCAGGGAGATCTCTCCGCGGACGACGTCGACCGGCTCTGCCGCGAGGTCCTGGTCGACCCGGTGGTGGACGAATTGGTGATGGGCTCCCCGGCGACCACTCCGCATGCGGCGGTGGAGGTTGCGCCGCGGCCGGGCGTCACGGATACCGAGGCGCGGGAGCTCGAGCGGGCCGCGGCCGCCCTGGGCCTTCCCCCGGTGAGTGCTTCCACCGCCCGCCGGTACGAACTCATCGGTGACCTCGACAGGGCCGCCGTTTCGGCCATAAGCAGGCGGTTGCTGGCCAACGACACGATCGAGCAGCATTCGCTCGGTCCCATACCGCCCTCCTTCGACACGCCGGCCACGGCGGGCGCCCGCGTCGATTCCGTCAGGCTGTCCGGTCTGGAGGACGCCGATCTCGTGGCTCTCAGCCAAGACCGCCTCCTATCGCTCGATCTGGCCGAGATGCGAGCCATCCAGGAACACTTCGCGCGCCAGGGAAGGGATCCGACCGATGCCGAGTTGGAGACGCTGGCCCAGACCTGGTCGGAGCACTGCATGCACAAGACGTTCCGAGCTCGGATCCGTCTGGAGCACACCGGGGCGGACGGCTCCGTCACGGTCGCGTACTACGACGGTCTGCTGGCTGCGCTCAGGACGGTCACCGAGGAGCTTGATCCACCCTGGCTCCGCTCGGCTTTCGATGACAACGCCGGCATCGTTGCCTTCGACAGCGACTTCGACCTCGCCTTCAAGGTCGAGACCCACAACCATCCATCGGCACTTGAACCTTTCGGGGGCGCCAACACGGGCGTGGGCGGGGTGGTCCGAGACGTGATGGGCGTGTCGGCGCGGCCCATCGCCTGCACCAACGTCCTCTGCTTCGGGCCTCCCGATCTTCCCGACCGGGACCTGCCGCCCGGTGTCCTCCACCCCCGGAGAGTCCGCGACGGAGTGGTGGCCGGAATAGGCGACTACGGCAACAAGCTGGGCCTTCCCACCGTCAACGGCGCGGTGCTCTACGACGAGGGATACGTCGCCAATCCGCTCGTCTACTGCGGGGCGTTGGGCCTGCTGCCGTCGGGATCGCATCCCACCGAGCCGAGGATCGGTGACCGGATCATCGCCATCGGAGGCCGGACCGGACGGGACGGCATCCACGGCGCCACCTTCTCCTCCGCCGGGATGGACGAGGCGACCGCAGAACAGGCCGGGACGGTGGTCCAGATCGGCGATCCGATCACTGAGAAGGGTTGCATCGAGGTGGTCGAGGAGGCTCGGGACCGGCGCCTCTATCACGCCATCACCGACTGCGGAGCGGGCGGGTTCTCCTCGGCGGTGGGGGAGATGGGCGAGCACCTCGGTGCCGAAGTGGATCTGGCGGGGGCACCCTTGAAGTACGAGGGCCTGGAACCGTGGGAGATATGGCTGTCCGAGGCCCAGGAGCGCATGGTTCTGGCGGTGCCGCCGGGCGAGGTAGAGACCCTCCGCCACATGTGCGACCGTCACGACGTGGAGATGACCGATCTCGGGTCGTTCACCGGTACCGGACGCCTGGCGGTACGTCACGGCGAGACGCCGGTGGTGGATCTCCCCATGGATTTCCTCCATGGGGGAGTCCCGCGACGGGAGATGGTCGGGCGCTGGGCCGACCCGGTGCCGGAGCCCGTGCGAGTGCCCGATGCCGACCCGGTCCGGCTCGTTCTCGACCTCCTGTCCCATCCGACCGTCGCCTCGAAGGAGGCCATCGTCCGCACCTATGACCACGAAGTTCGGGGTGGAACCGTTGGCCGGCCGTTCGTCGGCGTCCGGGCCGACGGCCCGGGAGACGGCGCAGTGCTCAAACCCCTGGGTACCTGGCACCATGACAAGGCGGTGGCGCTGGCGGTGGGTATCAACCCGCGTATCGGGCGGCTCGATCCCTGGTCGATGGCGCTGCACGCCATCGACGAGGCAGTACGCAATCTCGTCGCGGTGGGGGCCGATCCGGGACGGGTCGCCCTGCTCGACAACTTCTGCTGGGGCGACCCCACCAAGCCGGCCCGGCTCGGATCGCTGGTAAGGGCGGTGGAGGGGTGCCTGGAGGGGGCGCGCCGCTACCGCATGCCCTTCATCTCGGGCAAGGACAGCCTGTTCAACGAGTTCGCCGGGGAGGCGATCCCCGGCACGCTGCTCATCTCGGCCCTGGGACTGGTTCCCGACCTGCACCGGACGCTCGGCAGCGCCCTGACCCGCGCCGGTCACGATCTCTGGCTGGTGGGGGAGCCCTCCGAGCGACTCGGGGGCTCGCTCGTGGATGAGCTGCTGGGCATCGGCGACCGGCTGGTCGCGCCGGCGGTGGAGGATCCCCTGCGGCGCTACCAGGCGGTTCACCGGCTGATCGCCGAGGGAAGCGTCACCGCCGCCCACGATGTGAGCGACGGCGGTGTCGCCGCGGCGGTCGCAGAGATGGCCGTCGGTGGGAGGCTCGGGGTCGAGGTGACCGTCCCGGCTCCGGGCGAGAGTGTCGTGGTGGCGCTTACCAACGAAGCACCGGGCCGTTTGCTGCTGGAGTCGCCCCGGGCCCGGCGCGACCGTATAGCGGCCCGCCTCGGTCCGCTCGGGCGGCGTATCGGTGCGGTGACCACAGGATCCTCGATCCGGATAGGCGTGGCCGGGCATCGGGAGCCGGTTACGATCGACCTCGATGCGGCGGTGCGAGCCTTCACCGGACGAGGACCAGCTCCGGACGGACGTCCGTTAGGAGAGAAGACCTTGTGAGTACAGCCCCAGGGAGAATGCCGTAACCACACCGCCGATCCTCATCCTTCATTCCCCGGGCACCAATCGCGATGCCGAGGCCGCGCTGGCTGTGAAGCTGGCGGGAGGAGACCCGAGCATCGTTTCCATGAACGACCTCCGTGCGGGAGCGGTGTCGGTATCCGGTTTCGCCGCTCTGGTGCTTCCCGGCGGGTTCTCCTATGGCGACGCTCTGGGTGCCGGAGCCCGCCTGGCTCTCGAGCTCCGGACGTGGCTGTACGAAGAACTGGCCGGGGCTGTGCGGTCGGGGCGGCCCATACTAGGAATCTGCAACGGCTTTCAAGCGCTACTCAAGTCCGGCCTCCTCGGGGAACCGGGAGTGCCGAGGCGCGTGACGCTCACCGACAACGCCAACGGGCGTTTCGAATGTCGCTGGGTGAACCTGCGCGTCGAGCCCGGTTGCCGGTCCGGCTGGCTGAGCGCCATCGAGGGCGCCCTTATCCGTTGTCCGGTGGCCCATGGCGAGGGCCGCGTGGCCGTGACCGACCCCGAGGTGGTCAGAAACCTGGAGGACGAGGGGCTGGTCGCCTTCCGCTACATGTCGGAGAACAGCCACGCAGAAACGGAGCGGGTGGCGGGCGGGCGCTACCCGGCCAACCCCAACGGCTCGGTGGCCGACATCGCCGGTCTCTGCGACCCGACGGGGACGGCGGTCGGGCTCATGCCACACCCGGAGGATCACGTGGTCGACTGGCAACGACCGGGCGGCCCGCCCGGCGGCCAAGGCCTGGCTCTTTTCGAGGCGCTCGTCGATGCCGCCCGGTAAGGCGGCCGGTCTCGACCTCGGCCCGGCGATGGCCAGCCCGTTCACCGGGATCGACCCCGCCTCCGTGGAGGACATCGGTCCCGTGGTTCGGGGCAAGGTGCGCGACGTGGTGGATCTGGGTGATCACCTGGCGCTGATCGCCACCGACCGCCTGTCTGCGTTCGACCGGGTGCTGGGAACGGTCCCGTACCGGGGCCAGGTTCTCAACCAGCTGTCGGCCTGGTGGTTCGACCGCATCGCCGATCTGGTTCCCACCCACATGGTCGTGACGCCGGACCCCAACGTGATGATCGCCCGCAGGTGCCGGCCGCTGCCGGTGGAGGTGGTGGTCCGGAGCCGGCTCACCGGCAGCACCGGCACTTCCCTGTGGACCCTCTACGCGGCCGGCGCCCGCCACGTCTACGGCATCCGTTTCCCGGACGGGTTGCGGAAGAACGACCCGCTGCCACAGCCGATCATCACCCCCACCACCAAGGGAGCTTCGGGCGCCCACGACCGGCCGATCACCGAGCGCGACATCGTAGAGGGTGGCCTGGTGGAGGACGGGACCTGGGAGGAGGTGCGGAGCGTCGCTCTCGCCGTGTTCGAACGGGGTCGGCAGGCGGCCGGGGAAGCCGGGCTGGCGCTGGTCGACACCAAGTACGAGTTCGGGCTCGACCCGGACGGCGGCGTGGTCATCATCGACGAGGTGCACACGCCGGACTCGTCGCGTTTCTGGCGGAGCGCCACCGTTGAGGAGCGCCGCGCCGCCGGTGCCGAGCCCGAGAACCTGGACAAGGAACTGGTGCGCCTCGCCTATGCCGCGCAGGGTTTCACCGGCGACGGCGACCCGCCACCGCTCGGCAGCGATCTTGCCGCCAGGGCTGCCCGAGCCTATCTGGAGGTGTTCGAGGCCCTCACCCGCCGGCCGCTCGCGCCGGCTCCGTACCCGGCAGCACCGCGAGTCGTCGCGGCGGTGTGCGCCTACCATCGTCCATGACCGCGGCCCCGGACGGCCGCGCCGCCAGGCGAGCGAGAGGGGGAGGAGCAACAGCGTGACCGATCGGCCGCTCGTCGGGGTCATCATGGGCAGCGAGTCCGACTGGCCCACCATGCGCCGCGCCGCCGAGGCGCTCGAGGACTTCGGCGTTCCACACGAGTGCCGGGTCGTCTCGGCGCACCGCACGCCGGACGTGATGGTGGCCTATGCCGGATCGGCTTCAGGGCGGGGGCTCCAGGCCATCATCGCCGGCGCCGGCGGTGCCGCCCACCTCCCGGGGATGGTGGCCGGGCACACCATCGTCCCGGTCATCGGCGTCCCGATCATGAGCCGGGCTCTGAAGGGTATGGACTCACTCCTGTCGATCGTCCAGATGCCCGCCGGGGTGCCGGTAGCCACCATGGCGATCGGGGAGGCGGGGGCGGCCAACGCCGGTCTCTACGCGGTGGCCATGCTGGCCCGCAACGATCTGCAGCTGGCAGAGCGACTCACCGCCTACCGCGCCGGGCGAGCCGCGGAGGTGACCGCGATCGAGCTCGAGCTGTGATGGAACGCGAATTGGCGCCGGGCGCCACCATCGGCATCGTGGGTGGTGGACAGCTCGGAAGGATGCTGTCCTTCGAGGCGCACCGGCTCGGGTACCGCGTGGCCGTGCTGACCGGAGGGGCCAAGGACACGCCGGGCGGGCGCGTCGCCGAAGTTGAGGTGGCGGCCGGCTATGACGACGACCTGGCCGTGCAACGCTTTGTAGATCTGTGCGATGCCATCACCTGGGAGTTCGAGAACGTAGAGGTAGGTCTGCTGGGGGAGTTGGCCACTCGCTCGGGCGTGCCCGTGCGGCCTGCCGGCCGGGTCATCGCGGCCGCCCAGGACCGCGGTCGCGAACGGCGCGCCCTGATGGCGGCCGGGGCACCGGTGGCGGCCTTTCGAGAGGTCCGCACGGCGACCGAGTTGGTCCGGGCTGTCCAGGATCTCGGGCCGCCGGTAATCGCCAAGCGAGCCCGGTTCGGGTACGACGGCCGCGGCCAGGTACGGCTCACTACCGTAGATGACGCCACGGCGCGCCAGGTGGTCGGCGCGCTCGACGGCGAACGCCTGGTGGTCGAGGAGGTGGTTCCATTCGATGCTGAGATCTCGGTCATCGTGGCTCGCGGGATCGACGGCGAGGTGGCCCATCACGGCGTTATGGAGAACGTCCATGTCAACCGCATCCTCGACACGACCGTCACTCCTCCCTTATCGGTTCCTCCCGGCGTGACCGCCGCGGCGCTGGACCTCGCCACCACGATCGCCCGGCACCTCGACCTGGTGGGAGTCCTTTGTGTGGAGATGTTCGTGACGGGAGAGGAGTTGGTGGTCAACGAGATCGCGCCCCGGCCCCACAACAGCGGACACTGCACCATCGAGGCGGCTCCGACCAGCCAGTTCGCCCGCCAGCTGCGCGCCATATGCGGCTTACCCCTCGGTGACGGGGACTGCCGCCCGGCGGCCATGGTGCAGCTTCTCGGGGATATGTGGGGCGACGGATCCGCCCGGCCTCCCGATTGGTCGGCTGCGCTGGCCGATCCCGGCGCGCACCTCCACCTCTACGGCAAGGAGGAGGTGCGGCCCGGCCGCAAGATGGGCCACATCACGTGTACGGACACCTCGGCCGAGCGCGCCCTCGAGCGGGCTCTGGCGGCCCGGCGCAGACTCGGGCGCCGGTCATGATTCCCGGCGCGGACCGGGACAGTCCCCGCGAGCAGTGCGGGGTGATCGGCGTTTACGCGACGGATCGGGAGGCGGCCCGGATCGCCTTCTTCGGGCTCTTCGCCCTGCAACATCGTGGTCAGGAAGCCGCCGGGATCGTCAGCTACGACGGCCGTTTCGCCCACGTGCACAAGGGCGAGGGGCTGGTCGGCTCGGTCTTCAACGAAGACATCCTCTCCGGTCTGGGAGGCGGCGCCGCCATAGGCCACACCCGCTACAGCACGACCGGTGGATCGACCCTACGCAATGCCCAGCCACAGGTCATCGAGACTATCGACGGCCCGCTGGCGGTGGCGCACAACGGCAACCTCGTTAACGCGCCCCGGCTCCGCCGTGAGCTCCTGGAGAAGGGCATCGGCCTGCAGACCTCCTCCGACACCGAGTTGATGGTGCACCTCCTCGCGGTGGCACAGGGCAGCCGGTTGGACCGGATACGCTCGCTCATGCAGAGAGCCGAAGGGGCCTACTCGCTCACGATCCTCACCCGCGACGCCGTCTACGGAGTGCGGGACCCCTGGGGGTTCCGTCCGCTGGTGATCGGGGAGATCGACGGCGGCTACATCCTGGCTTCGGAGACCTGCGCCTTCTCCACAACGAGAGCCGACTTCGTGGCAGAGCTGCAGCCGGGGGAGATTGCCCGGATCGACGCCCGCGGCCTCCGCATCATCCCGGGCGGTCCGCCGCCACCGCCGCGCGCCTTCTGCACCTTCGAGCACATCTACTTCTCCCGGCCCGACACCGTGCATGACGGGAAGCTGGTGCACAGCGTCCGCCAGCGTCTCGGCCGCCAGTTGGCCCGCGAAGCCCCGGTGGATGCCGACCTGGTCCTGTCGGTTCCCGACTCGGGGACACCCCACGCGGTCGGGTTCGCCCAGGAGGCGAACCTGCCATACACCGAGGGGCTGATCAAGAATCGCTATGTGGGCAGGACCTTTATCGAGCCGACCCAGGATTTGCGCGACGCCGGGGTGGCCATGAAGTTCAATCCGCTCGCCGATAACCTCGCAGGCCGACGGATCGTGATGGTCGACGACTCGATCGTGCGAGGAACGACCGGGGGGCAGTTGGTGCGCATGCTGCGCGAGGCCGGGGCCTCGGAGGTACATGTCCGGGTGGCGTGTCCGGCGATCACTCATCCTTGCTACATGGGAATAGACATGGCCTCTCCGGACGAGCTGATCGCCTCCCGCCTGTCGGAGACCGAGATATGCGAGGAGATCGGCGCCGACTCGCTCGCATTCCTCTCGCTCGAAGGCCTCATGCGGGCGCTCGACGCCGAGGATGGTTTCTGCAACGCCTGCTTCACCGGCCGGTACCCGTTCCAGCCGGAGCGCTTCGTCCAGCTGCAGTTCGGTCTCAAGGGTCGGTTCGCCTCCGTGTGGGGAGAATGAGCTCATGACCGCGGTGCTCGTGGTGGGCGGTGGCGGCCGCGAGCATGCGATCTCCCGTTGCCTGGCCCGTTCCGCCCGGGTCGACCGGATCCTGGTGGCGCCCGGCAACGCCGGTACCGACCAGGAGGAACGTTGCGAGAACGTGGCCGTAGGCGCCGGCGACGTGGCCGGCCTGGTGGCTCTGGCCGAGCGCGAGTCGGTCGATCTGGTGGCGGTGGGTCCCGAGGCTCCGCTGGCCGCAGGTCTGGCCGATGCGCTCGAGGCGGTCGGCATTCCCGCCTTCGGACCCGGCGCTGCCGGCGCCCGGCTCGAGGCCTCCAAGGCGTACTGCAAGGCGTACCTCGACGCGCTGTCGATACCGACCGGCGCGTCGGCCACCTTCCGCGATGCCGCTCCGGCCCTGGCATATCTCGACCAGCTTCCCTCGGTCCCCGTCATCAAGGCGAGCGGGCTGGCAGCAGGCAAGGGCGTGGTGGTCGCCGAGACACGTGGAGAGGCGGCTGCTGCCATCCGCGCCATGCTGGTGGACGGGCGGTTCGGAGAAGCGGGCCGCGAGGTCGTGGTTGAGGAACGCCTGCGGGGCGTAGAGGTGTCGGTACTCGCGTTCTGCGACGGCGCCGGCTTCGCTGTCATGCCGGCGGCCCAGGACCACAAGAGGCTGCTCGACGGGGATGCCGGGCCGAACACCGGCGGGATGGGTGCCTTCGTCCCGTCGCCGGTTGCCACCGGCGAACTGCTGGCCCTGGTCGGCGACCGGTTCATCCGCCCCACCCTCGAAGCGCTGGGCGAGGTCGGCACACCCTACCGTGGGGTCATCTACTTCGGGTTGATGCTCACCGGCGCAGGCCCGAAGGTGCTCGAGATCAACTGCCGCCTAGGCGATCCCGAGACCCAGGCCGTCCTGCCGCTCCTGGAAACGGACCTCTTCGAGATCATGCTCGCCTGCGCCACCGGTTCGCTGGGCGGCCTCACCGTAGAGTGGTCGCAGTCAGCGTGCACCACCGTGGTGATGGCGTCCGCCGGCTACCCGACCGCCCCGGCCCGACCCGTGCCTATCACCGGCCTCGACCGGGCGGAGGCGGAGGGATGCGTGGTATTCCACGCCGGCACCGACCGCATCAGCGGCGTGACCCACGCCACCGGCGGCCGGGTGCTGGCCGTCACCGCTCTGGGAAGCACCCTCGAAAAAGCGACCGAGCGCGCCTACGCAGGGGTGGGGGCCATCTCCTTCGAGGGGGCCCAATACCGCCGGGACATCGGCCGCCGCTCAGCTGCTGCCGCGGCCGGACCGCCGCCGTTGAGGGAGATGGCCGGCGGATGATCACCTATCGCGAATCCGGGGTCGACATAGACGCCGGTAACCGGACCGTCGACCTGCTGGCCTCGTCGGTCGCCTCCACCGCCACCGAAGAAGTGCTGGCCGGCGGGGGCGGATTCGGCGGGATCTACGCGGCCGACCGGCTCGGACCCGGCAAGGTGCTGGTGGCCTCCACCGACGGGGTCGGGACGAAGGCCGAGCTGGCCGGGCGATACGGGGGCTGGCACGGCGTGGGGATCGATGTGGTGAACCATTGCGTCAACGACGTCCTGGTGGTTGGCGCTGAGCCGTTGTTCTTCCTCGACTACATCGCCACCTCGCGGCTGGTCCCCGAAGTGGTGGCGGACATCGTGGGCGGCATCGCCGAGGCTTGCCGCGAGGCCGGTTGTGCCCTGCTGGGAGGCGAGACCGCGGAGATGCCGGGCGTCTACCAGCCGGGCGCGGTGGACGTCGCCGGAACGATCGTCGGGATGGCAGACCGGGACAACCTCTGGCCCCGCCTCGACGAGATCGGGGAGGGGGACCTGGTGGTCGGCCTGCCAAGTAGCGGACCCCACACCAATGGATACTCGCTGATCCGCCGGCTGCTCGACGGACGGACGCCGGCGCCGGACCTGCTCGACAGCCTGCTGGAGCCCCACCGCAGCTACCTACCGACGGTGCGCTCCTTGCAAGCCGGGGGCGTAGCCCCGAAGGCGCTGGCGCACATAACCGGTGGCGGGCTGGCCGACAACCTTCCCCGGGTACTGCCCACCGGTCTGGGCGCGATAGTCGAGCTGGGATCGTGGGACGTGCCGGAACCCTTCGTCACCCTGGTCGACTGGAGCGGGATTGATGACGGTGAGGCCTTCCGGACCTGGAACATGGGTATCGGCATGGCGGTGGTGATCGACAGCGGCCTGGGTTCGCGCGCCGCCGAGTTGGGCTGCCTGGAGATCGGGTCGGTGACACCCGTCGCGGGCGAGGATGAGCGGGTGGTGTTCACCGGGTCGTGGCGGTGACCGCGCGCCTCGTGGTCCTGGCATCCGGATCGGGCACCAACCTTCAAGCGCTGATCGATGCCGTGGGAGCGGGCCGTCTTCGAGCCAAGGTGACCAGGGTGATCGTCAACCGCCGTGGAGCGCCGGCTAGCCAACGGGCTCGCCGGGCCGGTATCCCCGAGGAGTGCCGCCGGCTCGGGCCGTATCTCCAAGGCGCCCCCGATCGCGTGGCGGCCCGCCGTCGCTACGACGCCGACCTGGCCGGCGCGGTGGCGGCCGGGCAGCCCGACCTGGTCGTGCTGGCCGGATGGATGCACCTGCTGTCCACGGCGTTCCTCGACCTATTTACGGAGCGGGTGGTCAACCTCCATCCGGCGCTACCCGGGACGTTCCCCGGCGCCAACGCCATCCAGGACACCTGGACGGCATACCGGGCCGGAGAGGTGGCCTCGGCGGGGGTGATGGTCCATTACGTGGTGGATGAGGGGGTGGACGACGGTCCGGTCATCGCCAGCGAGGAGGTGCCGATCCTCCACGGTGACTCGATCCACACCCTCACCGAACGGATCCATCGCGTGGAACACCGGCTGCTGGTCGACACGGTGGTCACCCTGCTGGAAGAGCGCTGACCACGCGGCAACCCTCTAGAAGGGTGCTGAAAAAGACGAGGATGGGTTAGCCCGTGATGCTCTGACCTGGGGTTGCATTGATATGGAACCGGGCCAACGGGACATTTTTCAGTACCCTCCTAGATCGGGGTCAGCATCCTGGCGTCGACCCTGGTGATGTAGTCCATGGGGTTGAACGACATCTCATCACGTCGAGGGTCGGCGTAGTAGCGCCTGTCGATCTCCTCGAAGGGCTCCTCGCCGTCGTAGTGGACGATCCATACGTACTGGTACGACTCTTCGATGATCCATGGGCCGCTACGTCGGAACCCGTGGTCCAGGCGTATGGGCAGTAGCTCTTCGTCGACCTTGGCCGCGAACTCTTCCATCGTTCCCGGCTTGATGTCATAGATGCGGAGCTGAGCGTTCATGCTCCCATCGTACTGCGGTGCTCCGATCCGTCCGGGTGGTTCCTGATCGCGAACTGGTGGAGCGGTCCTCAGGCGATGCCGTCACCTTCCTGCCGGGGTTCCCGATCCAGGAGACGCTTCATCGCCTCCTGGACGGTCTCGCCCTGGTAGAGGATCCTTCCCACCGCCTCGGCGATGGGCATTTCCACGCCGTGTCGAGACGCGAGCTGGAGAACGGCCTCGGTGGTACGTACCGCCTCGGCGATCGTCTTCATCCCCGAGGTGATCTCATCGATCGTGCGTCCCTTGCCCAACTGGTATCCGACCCGGTAGTTGCGGCTGCTCGGGCTCCCGCAGGTCGCCATGAGATCGCCCACGCCGGCGAGACCTCCGAAGGTGAGAGCTTCGCCACCCAGAACGACGCCGAGGCGGGTCATCTCCGCCAGACCGCGAGTCGCCAGGCCGGCCATCGTGTTCATGCCGAATCCCAGGCCCCGCGACACCCCCGCCGCCAGGGCGATGACGTTCTTGGCGGCGCCGGCCACCTCCACCCCGATCAGGTCCGGGTTGGTGTAGATCCGGAAACGGGGCGTGCCGAGGATGGATTGGATCTCGCGGGCAACCGTCCAATCGGCCATGGATAGGACCGTGGTGGCGGGCTGGCCGTCCATGATCTCTTCGGACAGGTTCGGGCCGGACAGCGCGCCCACCCGGCTCGGATCATGACCGTCGAGTACGTCCAGGGTGACTTCCGACATGCGAAGGCAGGTCGACACCTCGATGCCCTTGGCGAGGCTGACCACCGGTATGGACTTCGGGATGATCCCACTCGCCTTCTCCACGACGTCCCGGTAGCCGTGGGACGGAACCGCGACCAGCACCGCGACCGCTCCGTTTACAGCCCGGGTGAATTCGGTGGTGGCGGTGATGTGGTCGGATAGGCGTACCCCTGGCAGGTATTCGGCGTTCTCCCTGTCGGCGTTGATGGCCTCGGCCAATTCGGCGCGCCGGGTCCATAACCCCACCGAGGCGTTGGCGGAGGCGAGTCGCGCTATGGCCGTTCCCCAAGATCCTGCCCCGATTACCGCTAAGCGCATGACGGCAAGCGTAGATGGTTCTCCAACCCGGCGGCGCCATCCCGTCCGACCCCGAGCGTTTTGTAGGTACCCTCAGCGGTTCATGACAAGCGCCGGCCTCCTCGGCTTTCCCAACGTCGGCAAGACCACGCTGTTCAACGCGCTGACCGGTTTGGAGGCGTTCACCGCGCCCCACCCCTACACCACCACCCAGCCGAAGATCGGTACGGCGAAGGTGCCGGACCGGGTCCTCGGCCGGCTGGCGGCTCTGGAGAAGTCCCGCAAGGTCACCCATGCCGGTCTGGACCTGGTCGACCTCCCTGCGGTCCGGTCCGGTTCTTTAAGGGGCCTCGGCGCCGGACGGGAACCGGACCTGCTGCTGGCGGTGCTGAGGGCTCACGACTCGGAGGCGGTGCCGGTCGGCGAGCACGGAACCGATCCGGTCGGCCAGGCCGACGATCTGCTGGTGGAAGTGGCCTTGTCGGACTTCGAGATGTTCGAGCGTCGCAACGAGCGCCTCACCAAGGAAGCCGCCGCTGACCCGCACCTGCGCCCGGTCGCCGAGGCGGTTGCCAGGGCGGCCGAGCGGTTGGGTGAGGGGATCCCGCTCCGACAGTTGACCTGGTCGGATATCGAGACCCGGGCCTTTCGCGACATGGCCCCGCTCAGCCTGCTGCCCTGCGTGTGGGTGGTCAACGTCGCCGAGGACGATGGCGGGAGCGACAAGCTGGTGGGACAGGTTCGCGAGGCCGTACCCACCACGGATCCGGTGCTGGCGGTGTCGGCGCTTATCGAGGAGGAGGTCGCCGGCCTGGAGGCATCGCAGCGGGCTGAGGTCTACGAGGGGCTCGGCCTGGGGGAGGGCGCGCCTGCCAGGGTGGTGCGGACCGTCTACGAGGCACTCGGGCTGGTCACCTTCTACACGGTCAACCGTAGAGACGCCAGGGCATGGACGGTTCCCGCCGGGACCGGGGCACGGGAGGCGGCCGGCCGGATCCACTCGGACATGGAGCGAGGCTTCATCCGGGCCGAGGTGGCCCCGATCCAGGAGGTGATCAGGCTGGGTGGTTGGGCGAAGGCCAGATCGGACGGCGCCGTGCGGGTCGAAGGCAGGGACTACGAGGTCCGGAACGGGGACGTGATGATGGTGCGATTCTCGGTATGAGGCCGGTCCCGTGGCTTGCCATCATGCCGGACCGGCGTCCGTGAGCCGTCCCGTCCGCCCGTCCGCTGCCAGCCTGTTGCTGCTGGCCCTCAGGGGTTTCGCGATCGGGTCGGCTGATCTGGTCCCCGGAGTCTCGGGGGGGACGGTGGCGCTGGTCTCCGGCATCTACCCACGCCTGGTGTCCGCCGTCGATGCCGGCGCCCGATCAGTGGGAAGGGTATTCAAGGGCGACTTCAGGGGCGCCCTACGGGCCGCCGGGCGGGTCGACTGGTGGTTCCTGACCCCGGTCGTGGCGGGAGCGGCTCTCGCGGTGCTCTCGCTGGCCCGGGTGGTGGAGGACCTGCTGGCGGACCATCCCGTCCGGACAGCCGCCGTCTTCTTCGGTCTGATCGCCGGGTCGGTCTGGGTGGCGTGGCGGATCATCCGCGAGCCCGGTGCTCTTCACGTCGCGGTGGCGGGGATGGTCGGCATCGGATCGTTCATCCTGTTCGGGTTGCGATCGTCAGTCATCACCGACCCGGGCTGGTATGTCTTCGTGGGCGCCGGCGCCCTGGCCATCTGCGCGTTCATCCTGCCTGGCGTGAGCGGATCGTTCATGTTGTTGGCGATTGGCATGTACCAGCACGTGCTGGCGACCATCAACGACGCTCGCCTCGTCCAGTTGTTCAGCTTCGCCATCGGAGCGGCCGTCGGGCTGGGCCTATTCGTCCGTTTTCTCCACCGGTTAATGGATCGTCACCACGATCTGGTGGTGTCAGCAATGATCGGCCTGATGCTCGGCTCGTTCCGCATCCTCTGGCCCTGGCCTGCCGGACTCGGAGACGAAACCGGCAGCGGCGCCACCACCCTGGGAGCGCCCGGCCCGGACCTTGCCGTACCGGTAGGACTGGCTGCCGCGGCTGCCCTCGTGGTTGTGGGTTCCAGTGCCTGGGTCCGGCGCCGCGCCTGACCGCCAGGTGTCCATCGAAGTACTGGATTCCGGTTGGGAGCCTGGATAATGCAAGTCGGTTCGGACTGCGGGGCATCTCAACAATCACCTTCCTTACCTTTGCTGGCCATGCTGGTGGGAATACCTCTGCTCTTCATACTGTCCTTCAACCAGATCACCCATGCTCATCAATTGCCGGAGTCCGATACGAATGCTGCCGGGCAAGGGACCCAGGAGGCTTCCCCCGGCGTCACTGCTGAAGAGCTACGTACATCACAAGATGTTCTCATTGAAGCTGAGCCAGAGCAGTGGAAGAGCGTTTCGTTCGGCTCCCTGCACACGTGCGGTATCGGATCGGACGGCTCGGTCGTCTGCTGGGGAGATGACCATCATCGCAAACTGGATGCTCCGAGCGGTGCCTTCCGAGCGATAGCCGCCGGCTTCTCCCACACTTGTGGGGTCGAGATGGGTGGGTCGGTTGTTTGCTGGGGGAGTGATTCGTACGGTCAGGTGGAGGCTCCGGCGGGTGATTTCGTGTCGGTTTCTGCTGGGGCAGTGGAGTCCATTGGTGTGGTGTACGGGGGGTGAGGGTTGATGGGTCGGTTGTTTGCTGGGGTTCTGATCTTTGTGGCCAGACTGACGCTCCGGCAGGCGGTTTCTTGGCAGTAGCGGCCGGGCACAGGTTCTCGTGCGGGATCAGGGTGGATCGAACCGTCAGCTGCTGGGGATTGGACAACACGCCGGCAAGCGTCCCTTCCGCGCCTGTCGATAGATCCGGCCCGGTCGTATACCTGACGTTCGACGACGGCCCACACCCCGTGTACACCCCGCTTCTCCTGGATGTCCTGGGTCGTTACGGAGTCCGGGCCACCTTCTTCGTCATCGGCGCACGGGCGGAACGTTATCCCGAGGTGATCCGGCGGATCGTTTCGGAGGGACACTCGCTGGCGAACCACACCTGGAATCACGAAGATCTGGCAACCTTTCCCGGGCGGAGTTCGACGAGACGATAGGGCGGACGCAGGAGCTTCTCGGCGATCACGCCACGCCGTGTATTCGTCCTCCATTCGGTTCCACCAACGAGTTCACCGAGGAGTGGGCTGCGGCCCAGGGACTCAGAGTGGTGCTCAGGACGGCAAGCGCCATTGCCCGGGCCGGGCTGGAGGCTCCCACCGTGGCCGGCCGGCTGATGGAAGGGATCAAGGAGGGGTCCATAGTCTTGATGCACCCGAATGCCGAGACGGTACAGGCTGTGGAAATCGTCCTCGATCGGCTCTCCGGACAGGGGATACGGTACGAACCCGTATGCTCGGCCCCCGAGCCTACGCTCCACCCCGGTTCCACCCGGCTAAGTACCCCCGCGTCCCGGAAGGGAGGAGACCTCCGATGAAGGCGGAGTCCGCGAGCTCACGCTTCGGGCGACGGCCCGCGACGGCGTTGCTCATTCTCGTCCTGGCCGCCTCCGGCGGCTGCAGCGCGGGACCGTCGGCTCCTCCGCCGACGGCGGCCGCGGTAAGCCCGACTACCGGAGCAACCACGACGACTACCCGCGTGATCGCCACTCCTGCCCAGGAAACCACGCTCGGGACACAACCGGCCACCCCGTCGGAGACCGGGTCTAGCTCGGCGCCGCCGAAGACCGAATCGTCGTCGGCGGCTACGACCACGCAGGCGCCCACCGCCACCACTACCACCGAGGACACGACCACCGGTGGCACCGCGCCATCGACCACAACGGCGCCGCCCGCAGTGGACGGAGGCGGGACCACCACGACGGAGGCGCCACCCGTGACCGTGGAGTCGACAACCACCACCACGGAGCCGCCTACCACCACGACTACGCGAGCACCCACCACGACTTTGGCGCCGACAACCACCAAACCGGCCGTCGACGGCTCGGCCGTGTACGCGCTCAACTGCGTCGTGTGCCACAACGACTCAGGGGAAGGCGGTACCGGCGCCGATCTCCGGCGGTCGACCCTGGCGTTGGCTGAGATAACGTCGGTCATCGTCAACGGACGAGGCAAGCTGATGCCCCCCTGGGGCGAGATACTCACGGCGGCCGAGATCGAAGCCGTGGCTCTCTATGTCAAGTCCCTCCAGAAGGGCTAACCGCGAGCAATCAGGGCTAGAGTCGGGGTGAGGAACACCAGGGAGGACTATGCGACGCTTCGTCATCGAACGGGATATTCCTGACATCGGATCTGCCGAGCGCGAGCAGTTGCGCGCCGCAGCCGGACAGTCCAACTCGGTCCTGCGAGCGATGCAGTCCGAGGGCAAGCACATCCAGTGGGAGCACAGCTACGTTGCCGGTGAGAAGACCTTCTGCGTCTACGTCTGCGACAGCCCGGAGCTGATCGACGAGCACGCCGAGCGCAGCGGGTTTCCGGCGACGGTGGTGACCGAGGTCGGCAAGATCATCGACCCGACCACCGAGAAGGGCTAGACCAGCGGTCTGTCTGTGGAATACCGAGTTGTCTCGCAGACACACCAGTACACCTAGCAACTACCAACGACGGACTAGAAACCAATCACCTAGTTCGGGACGACCTTCCACACGTCATAGCGGGCCAGCACGTACATCTCGCCGTGCCCGTCGACGCCGAACGACCAGACGAACCTAGATAGCTCCACGCTACGGGACCAGTCGTAGTGTTCGGTCACCCGACCGTCCTTATACAGGAAGGTGCGTATCCACCCGCCGACGAAGTCCGCGTAGAAGTAACGCCCGACCATCTCCGGGATGGCCGTTCCCCGGTAGACGTAGCCGCCGATGACGGCTACGCCCACGTCATGGGAGTATGCGATCTGGGGGATGAAGAGCTGGTCTCTATCGCAGTCCACGGGAGGCTCGTAGCAGGCTGTCCCTTCCATGGTGTCCCACCCGTAGTTGATCCCGGCGAGGGAGGCGTCGGCTACGTTCACCTCCTCCGCTGCCAAGTGGCCCACGTCGCCGATGTAGACGTGTGGACCGTCGAAACTGAACCGCCACGGATTCCGCAGCCCGTACGCCCAGACCTCCGGCAACCCCTCCCGACCATCCGCGAAGGGATTGCCGGGCGGGATCCCGTAGGCAGGATCCGCTCCGGGATCGACGTCCACATCGATTCTCACGATGGTTCCCAGCTCGGTCTGCGGGTTCTCGCCGTGCTCGAACGGATCCCGGGATCCGCCACCGTCCCCGACCGCGATGTAGAGGTATCCGTCGCTCCCGAACTGCATCTGGCCCCCCTTATGGGTGGGGAATGTGGGCCTCTGCTCGAAAGTGATGATGTGGCGGGCGCTGGAGGGATCCGCCCGGTCGGGGTCAGAGGCATCGGCCAGGTACTCGAACACCCGGCTGTGCCCATCCGGCCCGTTGGCGTCCGTGTAGAAGACGTAGAACTTGCGATTGGTGTCGAAGTCCGGGTGGAAGGCCAGACCCAGCAAGCCCTGTTCGGGTCCCCCGTCAAGCACGCTGTCGCTGAGGTCTAGAAACGGTTCGGGCAGGAAGGCGCCGTCGCTGATAATGCGGATGAGCCCGTCCTTGGTGACCAGGAACAACCTGTCGTCCCCAGCCGGTGCCTGGAGGTCGGTGGTGCCGCCCTGGATGCGACCCAGCACCAGTTCCAGACGCCAGGGAGAGGCGGCCGGAGGCCGGGCCGGCTCCAGGTCGAGCGCACGGGCGAGGAAGGATGCCATGGCGGATCTGCGGACCCGGTTTTTGGGGCAGTAAAGGCCGGTGTCGCAACCCTGCGTGATTCCGTTCTCGGCCAGTATGTTGATGCTGGCCTCGTGGAAGGAGCCGTCATCGTCGGTGAAGTAGTCCTTGGTCGCCGGTGACAGGCCGAGGGCCCGGACCAGCAGGGCCGCCATCTGCGCCCTGTCGAGCGGTTTGGAGGGGCAGTAGAGATCGGTCTCGCAACCCTGGGTGATGCCGGCCGCGGCGATGCGGTTGATGGCGGCCTCGTGAACGCTGCCGTCGTCGTCCGAGAAGAAGTCCGTCCCGGTGGCCGGCAGTTGTAGCGCTCGGTCGAGGAAGGAGGCGATCTGGGCGCGGGTGATCTCGTCACCCGGACAGTAGAGGTTCTCCGCGCATCCTTCGACGATACCGGCCACGACCAGGGCCTCGATGTTCTCCTCGTGGATGCTGCCGTCGTCGTCCGAGAAGGTCCCGCTCGGGCCCGGATACTGCACTCCTCCGTCCCCGAACGCCGGCGGGCCGCCGACCAGTGCGGCAACCACCGTGACCATGGCGATCAGCCACGACGTCTGACCGGAGAGGCTCCTTCCACCGGCGATGCCGGGGGACGGTGACAAGGACCGGTCCGCCGCCGGATGGTGCGCGATGCCCGGACCGCCCGGCTCAGGGAGACGAGATCTGGTCGTACGTCTCCGGGCGGCGGTCCCGGTAGAAGGCCCAGTGATGGCGCACCTCCTCGATCAGGTCGAGGTCCAGGTCGCGGACGACCACATCGTCCGCGGTGTCGGAGCCCGTGCCGCCGATGATCTGGCCCCGCGGCGATGCGAAGTAGGAGCTTCCGTAGTAGTCGGTGTCCTCCAGGTCCTCGCTCCCGACCCGGTTGATGGCGCCGACGAAGTACTCGTTGGCGACGGCTGCTGCCGGCTGCTCCAGCTCCCACAAGTACTTGGAGTGCCCACGGGTGGTGGCGGAGGGGTTGAAGACGATTTTGGCGCCGGCCAGCCCCAGCTCCCGCCATCCTTCCGGGAAGTGGCGGTCGTAGCAGATGTACACGCCTATCCGGCCCACTGCAGTGTCGAACACGGGGAACCCGAGGTTGCCGGGACGGAAGTAGAACTTCTCCCAGAACCCCACAACCTGCGGGATGTGGGTCTTGCGGTACTTGCCCAGGAAGGTGCCGTCGGAGTCGATGACCGCTGCGGTGTTGTAATAGTGGCCGGTGTCCTCGACCTCGAAGATGGGCACGACCAGCACCATCTCGGTCTCCCGGGCGAGATCGATCATCTTGGTGACGGTGGGTCCGTCCGGTATCGGTTCCGCGGTGTCGAAGTGCTCGTTGCGCTGCTCGGTACAGAAGTAGGGGCCGCTGAATATCTCCTGGAAGCAGAGGATCCGGGCGCCCTGGGCGGCCGCCTTGCGGGCGTACTCGATGTTCTTGGCGACCATCGATTCCTTGTCGCCGGTCCACTCGCTCTGGACGAGAGCAGCCCTTACTACGTTCGACATGCTTGGCCTCCCTTGCCACACCGGGCATCCCCACGAGGGGGAGTGTCATGCGAGTTTACAAACTGTAAAATGGGAGGGCCAAACAGAGGAGCGACGGATGCCAAGACGGATCACGGTCGGTGCAGGTCAGTTGGGCGCGATAGCCCGCGACGAGTCGAAGGACGAGGTTGTCGATCGCCTGATGGTGCTGCTCCACGAGGCGGGGGAGCAGGGGGTGGACCTGCTGGTCTATCCGGAACTGGCCATGACCACCTTCTTCCCCAGGTGGTTCGTGGAGGACCCCGCCGAGTTCGACCACTACTACCACCGGGAGATGCCCGACCGGCACACCAAGCCGCTGTTTGACGAGGCCCGGCGCCTCGGCATCGGTTTCGCCCTCGGCTACGCCGAACTCCATACCGACGAGGAGGGTGAGGAGCACCGTTACAACACCTACATCCTGGTGGAGCGTGACGGCTCGGTGGTGTCCAAGTTCCGCAAGATCCACATTCCGGGTCATGCCGACTACGAGCCGTCACGCCCGTTCCAGCACGCCGAGCGCCACTACTTCGAGCCCGGCCCCCACGGCTTCGGCGCGTGGCAGGCCTTCGGAGGCATCGTGGGGATGGCCATCTGCAACGATCGCCGCTGGCCGGAGACCTACCGGGTGTTGGGTTTGCAGGGGGCGGAGCTGATCCTCATCGGATACAACACGCCCCTGTACTACTCGCCCGATCCCACCCAGAACGCCCTGTCGGGGTTCCACAACCATCTGGTCATGCAGGCCGGCGCCTACCAGAACGGTGCCTATGTGGTCGGGGTGGCCAAGGGGGGATTCGAGGAGGGGGTGGAGAGCCTGTCCCAGAGCGTGATCATCGCCCCGTCAGGCCAGATCATCGCCCAGGCCATCACTCTGGAGGACGAGTTGATCACGGCCACCATCGATCTTGATTTCTGTGAGACCTACAAGGGCACCCTGTTCAACTTCGACTACTACCGGATGCCCGAGCACTACGGCCTGGTAACCGAGCAGCGAGGCGCGGTGGCGCCCCCGGCCAACGACTGATGGAGCACCTGCTCGGGGGCTTGATCGATCAAGCCTGCCTACCCCGGATGGCCAGCTTCCGAGCGGTTCGCCCGGTCCGCGCCGGCGCCGGAGAACGCGAAAACCGCTCCGGACACGCCGCCAGCCCTTCCGGGCTGCCCACCCCCGCCACCACCGATCCAGGTCCGGACGCGCCGATGGGTGTTCGGCACGGAACTCTCTCAGAGTCGGTAGTGGTCCGTTGCTCCCACGGAGACCCGTGTTGCTAATCCGTGTGGAGTGTTCACCCGTCCGGCGTAGTCCGGATGATCACCAGGTCCGGTCCCGGTGATGTTTGTTGAGATATATTGGAATATGCCGATACTCGACAGCAAAGTCAACCCTATAATTTCGCGTTCCTGCCTTGGCGGTCGCTTGGTGACTCTCGCCGGTACCGGAGCCGTGTGAAATGTTCCTGACCGGTCTGCGTTGCACCGTCTGTTCCGAGACCTACCGGCCGGCGCCGGGTCAGTACGTATGCGACCGCTGCGGAGAGGCGGGCACGCTCGACGCCCGGTACGACTACGCGGCCATCGGCGAGGTGCTGACCCCCGACATCCTGGCTGCTGACCCGGAGCGATCCATCTGGCGCTACCGGCCTCTACTTCCGGTCGGGTCCGGCACGGCTGTCTCCACCCTGGGAGTGGGATGGACCCCGCTCGTCGAGGCGGAGAGGCTGGCCCGGCGCTGGGGAGTGGGTCGGCTGTGGATCAAGGACGAGGGCCGCCAACCAACCGGATCCCTAAAGGATCGGGCCTCGGCGGTGGCGCTCGCAAGGGCGGCCGAAGAGGGGGCCGGGACGGTGACCACCGCATCCACGGGCAACGCCGCAGCCGCTCTGGCGGGTCTGGCGGCCGGAACCGGCCAGACCGCGGTCATCTTCGTGCCGGAGACGGCGCCCGAGGCGAAGGTGGCCCAACTGCTGGCCTACGGGGCCTTCGTGATGCTGGTGGAAGGCACCTACGACGACGCCATCCGGTTGTGCCAGGAGGCGGTTGACCGCTTCGGCTGGTACAACCGCAACACCGGGATCAATCCCTACGTGGGGGAGGGCAAGAAGACGGTGGCACTGGAGATCGCCGAGCAGCTGGGATGGGAGGCGCCCGATGCGGTCTTCGTGAGCGTGGGGGACGGGTCGATCATCGGAGGGGTGCATAAGGGCTTCCGTGATGCTCTGGAGCTGGGTTGGATCGCCCACATGCCCCGTATCTACGGCGTGCAGGCCGCCGGCAGTTCCTACCTGGTCGACGCGTGGCGGAGAGGAGAGGACGTGGTCAAGAAACCTCCGATCAGCGCCCGCACCGCCGCCGACTCGATCAGCGCCGACCTGCCCCGCGATCGGGTCAAGGCGATGGCTGCGGTCAGCGATACAGGTGGTGGCTGGGTATCGGTCGATGATGATGCCATCCTGGAAATGATCCCGACGGTGTCGGCAGATTCCGGCATTTTTCCGGAGCCGGCCGCTGCCGCGGCCTTCACCGGGCTGGCCGAGGTGGTGGCCGGAACCCAGGAGGGCGTGCCTGCGGTGGGGGCCTCCGACCGGGTGGTGGTCATATCCACCGGGTCGGGGTTGAAGGACATTCGCGGGGTTATGCGGGGGATCGACCGGATCGGCGCCGTACCGCTGCCCGTCCGGCCCGGTCCGGACGGGCTGGACCCGGACGAGATATCCACCAGAATGGACCAGTGGCTCGAGAACCTAAGGAAGCAGGCATGATCGATCTGACAGTTGACGAAGCCACCCTCGAGGTGGTGGCAGCCCACACCCGGCAACGCGGGGTGCGCATCCCGACCCTGGCCCAGATGAGGGATCCGGGGTTGATCCCCCCCGATGTGCGGGAAGGGCTCGATGACATCGGTCTCTGGGACCTGCACCCGCTCAACCTGTACCGGATCACCTGGCACAACCAACCCGTTACCCGCGGGGGAGGCTTCGGCGGCGTGAACTACGTGGAGTGGCCATCGGAGCTCACCGGAACCGATGCCCGGATCATCTCGCTGATCGGCAAGTGGTTCCCCACCGGCGCGCACAAGGTGGGCGCCGCCTTCGGGTGTCTCGTACCGCGCCTGGTCACCGGGCAGTTCGATCCCGGATCGCAGAAGGCGGTCTGGCCGTCAACCGGTAACTACTGCCGGGGAGGCGCCTACGACTCCAACCTCCTGGGCTGCGAGTCGATCGCCATCCTCCCCGAGGGCATGAGCCGGGAGCGCTTCGAGTGGCTGCAGACGGTGGCGGGGGAGATCATCAAGACCCCCGGTTCGGAGTCCAACGTCAAGGAGATCTTCGACAAGTGCAACGAGCTGGCCGCGTCCGGCGAGGATCTGGTGATCTTCAACCAGTTCGACGAGTTCGGCAACTACCTGTGGCACGTGTCGGTGACCGGTCCCGCCGTGGAGGAGGTACTGGCCGAGGTGATGGGGGAGAGGGATCGGTACCGGGGCTTCGCGGTGACCACCGGTTCGGCGGGGACCATCGCCGCCGGCGACTACCTGAAGCAACGCTTCCCGGGCTCCGTGATCGCCGGCGGGGAGGCCATCCAGTGTCCCACCATGCTGCTCAACGGCTTTGGGGAGCACCGTATCGAGGGCATCGGCGACAAGCACATCCCCTGGGTCCACAACGTCAAGAACACCGACTTCGCCATCGGATTGGATGACGAGGCCGCCATTTCGCTGACCCGCCTGTTCAACGAGGCGGCCGGACAGGAATACCTGGTCTCGCGAGGCGTCGATCCCGACGTGATCGATGGCCTTCCTCTGCTCGGCATCTCCGGCGCCGCCAACCTGCTGTCCGCCATCAAGCTCGCCAAGTACTACGAGATGGGCGACCGGGACATTGTGGTGACCATCGCCACCGACTCGATGGACATGTATCGCAGCCGGCTCCACGAATTGAGCGAGGACCGGGGTACGTTCACGACCCACGATGCGGTGGCTGCGTTCCATCGGCACCTGCTGGGAGCGTCCACCGAGCACGTCCACGAACTCGGCTACTACGACCGCAAGCGGATCCACAACCTTAAGTACTACACGTGGGTGGAGCAGCAGGGCAAGACCTACGAGGAAATCCAAGCCCAGTGGTACGACGACGACTACTGGACCGGCATCCAGGCCCTCGCCGACCCCATCGACCGCCTGATCGAGGAGTTCAACTCGCTGACCGGCCTGGGCTGATGTCCGGCGGCAGGTTCGAGCCGGCCGGTTGGGTCCTGTTCTCAGTCTCGGGGGTCCTGTTCCTGGTCGCCGCCCTGCGGGCCGGTGACGCCCTCCTGCTGTGGGGTTCCATCACCTGGCTGGCCGGAGTGGCTGCGTTTCTGGTCGGCTTGGGCCGGCGAAGGTAAACGTTGAGCTTGCGTCGTCCACTTCACTTAACCATCGTATTGTGTACAATGACGCGGCTAGGAAGCGAGCGGACATGACTACGGCCACCGACACCAAGCTGCTGACCGCAGGTGAGTTGCTCCGGCTTTACAGCCGGGGTGTGCGCGGTGAACTGGTCCGAGGGGTGCTGCACGAGACCATGCCGACCGGACAGGAACACGGCGAGATCGTCATGAATCTGGGCGCGGAACTCTCGAAATTCATCAAGCCCCGGCGTTTGGGACGCTTGACGGGTTCGGACGCTGGTGTATGGCTGGAGCGTGATCCTGACACGGTGCGGGAGCCCGATGTCGCGTTCTTCTCTGCGGCGAGGGTGCCGCCGGGGATGCGGGTGACCGGGTATTCGGAGACGGTCCCCGATCTGGTGGCGGAGATTGTGTCGCCCAATGACAGCCGGCGCGAGGTCAGGGACAAGGCGCGGATGTGGCTCAGCCACGGTGTGCGACTGGTCTGGGTGCTGCACCCGGACACGCGTACTGTCGACGTGCACCGTCCCGATCTGCCGGCGTCTACGCTCCTCGAGGACGCGTTCCTAGACGGCGCCGACGTCCTACCCGGCTTCTACTGTGCGGTGAGCGCAGTCTTCGACGGGTGACCACTGGACCGGTCTCCTGGCTGTAACCGATCCCGTAAGCGCATCGGGTGAGTTCAAGCGGCTGATCGGAGACTGACTGTGGGCGGCAGGTTTGAGTTGGCCGGTTGGGTCCTGTTCTCAGTCTCGGGGGTCCTGTTCCTGGTCGCCGCCCTGCGGGCCGGTGACGCCCTCCTGCTGTGGGGTTCCATCACCTGGCTGGCCGGGGTGGCATTCTTCCTAGTCGGCATCGGAAGCCGCAGATAAACGAAGCGGTCTCGGCGACGTCGACAGTCGACATGGTTGACTCGCTCAATGTGTTTCTCTAAGTTGCGGACATCAGGCTGTGGACAATGAGAAGGCGGTGTCTCATTGTCTAGATCGTGAACCATTGGAGGGCAGGATGCGGAGTTTCACCATGTCCACCACACAACGCAATCAGGTGACGATACCCGGCGAGGTACGGCATCATCTCGGTATCGAACCGCGGGACAAGGTCTCCTTCACTATTGAAGACGACGGCGCTGTCCGGCTGCACAAGGCGCCGTTCACGCTGGAGACGGTATACGGATCGGTCAAAGCCCTTGAGGACCATGGGGACATTGAGGACATCATCCGGTTGGCCAAGGAGGAGAAGACCGCCGCTCTGGTTAACGAGATGAATGAGTTGTGAGGTATCTGGATACCAACATCATCATCCGATTTCTGACCAGGGACGACGAGGCGAAAGCGGCCGCCTGCTACCGGCTATTCGAACGGGTGAGTAAGGGACGTGAGGAACTGACTACCTCTGTGGCCACCATCGCCGAGGCTACCTACGTGTTGTCCTCCGCGCGTGGGCCGTACCGACTACAGCCGGACGAAATCGCTGCGAGGCTCCATCCCATCGTGTCGCTACGAGGCTTGGTGATGCCCGACAAGCGGGTGTGTATCCGAGCGCTGGACCTGTATGCCCAGTACCCGTTCCTCGATTTTGCGGATGCTCTAGGGGTGGCCCATATGGAGGCCAAAGGCATCGTCGAGATCCTCAGCTACGACAGATACTTCGATCGGGTTCCCGGAGTAACGAGAGTGGAACCCTAGATCACGCGTACGGCCGTGGTGTCTGGTGCGTCAACTTCGGTTGCGCACCGCCCACCGGCATGATCGCCGGCATCTATTCGAGCAACTCGAAAAGCCGACCGGGGCTCGCCCCATCGATGGTCCGAAGTATTGTGTCGATCCTCCCTCGCACATCACGCCAGTCCGCCCTGATGACGATGATGGCCAAGCTTCTTGCTGCGAGGTTCTGCTGATGCCGGATACCTTGATCGGTGGTGATCAGCAAGTCGTAACCCTCCCGCTCCGCGGCGTCGAGCAGCGCGCTGTTGGCTAGCTCGGCCCACCCTTTCTCGTAGCAACTGTCAACCGTGTGTCCTTCGATCATGCGGCGCAGCGGCCTCGGTTTCCCGTGGTCGAACAGGATTCTCAGCGGCGTTGGGACCATGCCCTCCTGTCCTCGGCACGGGTGACTTCGGCCAAGTGATCGAAGACAGTCAGCACGGAGTCCTTGTCCGCGCCGTCGAACCAGTCCAGAAAGTCCTCGACCGACGCCCCCGACGCTAGATTCTCGAATAGGTGCGAGAGTGGCAAGCGGGTTCCTGAGAAGACCCAGGCACCACTGACCTTCCCCGGAATCCGCTCTACAGCTGCGCAGGTGTCCCATATCGACATGTCAACCACCTTGCTTCCACGTCCTGTTAGTCAGATAGTGACACTTCGCAGGTTAACCCCTGATTATTCATGTGCCGAGCACACCGATGCGCATCCGGCCAGTTGAACCTCATCATCGCGGAGCCGCTGTTCCTCACACGGGCGGTGAATGCTACGCCCAGCTGAAGACGGACCTGTCCAATGACCATGACCCCAGGTCAGGCGGCCCGGAGCGCCCGCTCCGTCACCCTTTCTAAACCCCGACCATGAATAGTTGGGGTTAATGAGACGGGGCGTGAACATGGTGGAAGGCTGGGTCATCGAAGTATTGCGGGGCCTGAGCAGGCCGGCGCCGTGGGGCCGGAGGGCCGAATTCTATTACCTGTCACAGACCCGCGGTAGCCTGGCACGATGAGTTCGTTCGGCCAGACCGTGCCCGTTTCCGTCGCTGAATCCTTTGACGACTCTCCGGTGCTGGATGCCCGCACCCATCCGGTGATCAACACTCCCTACGAGGAGCCCCGGCGACACTGGGAACTCGACGCTCACGGGCGCGCAGCCGAGGGACGGCCGCCCAAGGAGGGCCGCCGCCCGCCACACGGGATCCTCCCGGTTCCCAAGCCAAAGAAGGCGGAGCCGGGCCAGGGTGTGCTGGAGTTGAGTCCCGACGACATCAACGTGATCGTCGAGGAGGTCCGGGTCCATCTACGCAACTGGCGGCGCGACCGCTGGGAGGGCGCCACCGGCGTGACCCGTCGCTTGCTCGCCTACTGGACCCGCGAAGGTCGTCACATCCGGCCCTTCTTCGCCCAGATGGAGGCGGTCGAGACGGTGATCTGGCTCACCGAGACCGCCCAAGGCCGCCGCTACGCCAGGGACCGCATCGCTCCCTTGTCCCAGGAGATGAACGAGGGCCTGGTTCGCTGGGCGGTCAAGATGGCCACCGGCACCGGCAAGACCATGGTCATGGCCATGCTGATCGTCTGGCACACCCTCAACGACATCCAACGCTCCTCCACCAAGCGGAGGGGGCGAAATCCCTACACCAGCTCCTTTCTGGCGATCACCCCGGGCCACACGGTGCGGGAACGTTTGGGTGAGTTGGCGCCGTCACATCCGAGGAACGTCTACGACGTGATGGATCTGGTGCCTCCCAACCTGAGGGCTCGCCTCAACCGTGCCCAGGTTGCGGTGGTCAACTTCCAGGCCTTCCAGCGCCGCGACCTCCTCTCGGGCGTGTCGGGAGACGGTCGCAAGGTGCTCGACCCCCATGGGGAATCGGGAGTCGAGGACGGAGCTGTGATGCTCAACCGGGTGTTGCGTGGCCTGAAGGGGCGGGACCGCCTGCTGGTGCTCAACGACGAGGCCCACCACTGCTACAACCCCTCCCTTGCCGCCGCCAACCGAGCAGACCAGCAGGTGGCCGGCGTGTGGTTCAACGCTATCCGGGACCTGCAGAGCCAGAATCGCCTGCTGGCCGTCTACGACTTCTCGGCCACGCCCATGTTCATCAGCACGGCCGCCAAGAAACACGGCGGCGAGTTGTTCCCGTGGGTGGTGTCGGACTTCCCCCTGATGGAGGCCATCGAGTCCGGGCTGGTCAAGATCCCTCGGATCCCGGTCGACGACGATGCGGAGAGCTTCGACGTCAAATGGCGGGCCATCTATGCCAACGCCAAACCCAAGAAGGTCACCCGCGAGGAGTTGCCCGGACTCTTGGAGGACTCGCTCACCTCCCTCTATGCCGACTGGGTGCTCGAATGGGACAGGTGGCGGAGGGCCGGTCGGCGCACCCCTCCCGTTTTCATCGTGGTGGCCAACAGCATCTCCAATGCCCGAGCCCTTTACGAATACGTAGGGGGCTACGAACGGATCGATGACGAGGGCCGGACGGAGTACGTAGCGGGTGCCCTGGCGGAGTTCTCCAATGTCCGGTTGAGCGGCGCCGGGTGGAAGGAGACGCCGGTCACGCTGCTCATGCATTCCAAGCTGGACAGCGATGACAAGATAACGGGCGCGCTCGCCAAGCTAGTGAAGGCGCAGGCCACCCGGCTGTCGGTTGCCCGCCGTGGCGCAGGTGCTACGGATGACATCTCACTACTGCGTAACGTCCTGAACACGGTCGGGCGGGAGGGGGAGCCGGGGGAGCACATCCGCTGTGTCATCTCGGTGTCGATGCTCACCGAGGGTTGGGACACCCGTACAGTCACCCACGTGCTGGGTTATCGCGCTTTCAGCACCCAGCTGCTATGTGAGCAGGTCACCGGCCGAGCCCTGCGGCGCACCGATTACGAGAGCGTCGATTCTCACGGACGCCTCACGCCCGAGTACTCCCAGGTGCTGGGAATCCCGTTCGACTTCATGCCCACCGGTAGGCGTGGACCCGTGCCACCGCCCAACCCGCCCTACACGGTCCGGACCTTGGCCGACCGGGTCGATCTGCGGATCGAGCTACCGCGCCTGGCCGGCTATGCCTGGCAACCCGGCGCCGACCGGATAAGGCTTGATCCCGCCAAGGTGCGGCCCTATGACGCGTCGGTCCTCGACCGCCCCACTCTGGTTGAACTTGGAGGCGTGACCGGCGAGACCGAGCTCGTGGGTATCGACGAAGTCCGTTTCCAGCAGGCTGCATGGCGGCTGGCGGCAGCGTGCGTCCGTCGTTTGATCACAGCCAGCAACGGCCGGACATCCACCGGGAAGGGCCAGCTGTTCGCGGACCTCCGCCAAGCCGTGTCGGACTGGTTGCAGCATCCGGATGTCGACTGTCCGGACCCTCGTGTGGTGCTCCAGAAGCCGCATCTTGAGGAGGTGGCTGGCCTGATTCTCGACGCCTGCTCCGGCGACATGCAGGGACCCGTGCTGGTGGGCAGGTTCGACTCGGACGGCCCGATCACCCTCGACACCTCGGCCATCGACTTCGAGACCACCCTGGCCGCCCGCTACCCGGCCTCCGATGACAGCAGCCGCGATGTGTCCGAACGGTCGGAACTCAACATCGCCGCCTGCCACAGCTTTCTCGAGGCCACCATTGCGAAGGTGCTTGATGCGGACTTCAACGATGTGGAGGCGTGGGTGCGGAACTTCCGCCTGGGATGGGACATCCCCTACTTGGAAGACGGGGTCTGGCGCAGCTACGAGCCGGACTTCGTCGCCCGCATCCGCAACCGCGACGGTGATCCGGTTCACCTGATCGTGGAATGCAAGGGTCGTCCCGACGAGGAATCGGAAACCAAGGCTCGCTACGTGACGGATTGGTGGATCCCGGCAGTAGCCAACTCGCCCCAGATCCCCGACCCGCTCCGCAGGTGGAGGTTCTTAGAGATCACCGACGCCGGGGTCGGATACCACCTCATATCAGACGAGATCAAACGGATAATCCGATCCCGCTCGACTACGAACCCCACGACGGAGAGCAACTGATATGGCCAAGAAGAAGAAGTCGCCGCCCACGGCCCACTACACCCACGAAAGCGCCGAGCGAACCAACATTCCAACATCGGAGACCCAGGCGCTCCTGCCCGACGAGGAGCAGCAACCCCAGACCTGGACCACGCGGCGGCGCAAGGGGGAGCCGCCCACGCTCGCCTGGGACCGCCGGGGGGGGGGGTCCGAGTTCGAGGCCTACCCGCTCTACATCCGCGAGAAGGTCCATCCGGGCGCGTTCGTCAAGTCGCTCCAAGCAGCCGGCTCCGACCAACCGGGCCTGTTCGAGGACTTCAACGGTCTACCTCCCGACGCCTCCTACGAATGGTACCGCCACACCGGCAACTGGCAGAACCGTCTGATCCACGGCGAGTCGGCCCGGGTTATGGCCTCGCTCGCCCAGAGGGAGGGCCTGGCCGGACAGGTACAGATGATCTTCTTCGATCCCCCCTACGGGATCGGATTCAAATCGAACTTCCAGGTAGCCGTACGTCAGCGCGAGACCGCGGAGAATCGCAACGGCCTGCCCGCCGACCCGAAGATGATCAGAGCTTTCCGTGACACGTATGAGCGAGGCATAGACAGCTACCTCGACCAGATGTTCGAGAAGCTGACTCTGGCCCGCGACCTCCTAACGGAGTCCGGCTCGATCTTCGTCCAGATCGGCGACCAGAACGTGCACCGCATGGCCGTGCTGCTGGACGAAGTGTTCGGCCACGAGAACCGGGTCGCCACCATCCCGTTCGCGACCTCAGGTTCAGCTTCGTCCAAGACCCTTCCCAGTGTGGCTGATTTCCTGCTCTGGTATGCCAAGGATCGTCCACAGGTCAAGTACCGGCAACTATACGAACACCTCGACCGTGTCGGGAAGATCAAACACATGTCATCGTACGTAATGGTTGAGGAGGTTGACGGCACAACGCGCAAATTGACGGCAAGCGAACGCGCAAGCCCTGATCTGCTGCCTGATGGAGCTCGCCTGTACCGTCGCATGAGGCTCACGTCGCAGGGTCGGTCCACCACAGGCAGGTCTGAATCGTACGTTTGGAACGGTGTCGAGTACCCCTGTCCTGAGACGCGACATTGGGCTGTTTCGATGGAGGGGTTGGATTGGATGGCCGAGCTGGGCCGTCTCGACAGCGCGAATCCCACGTCGGAACTGGCCTGGAAGTGGTACGAGGACGAGATTCCAGGCCGACGGATAAACAACATCTGGCATCAACAGATGTCCACATCGGATAAACGGTATGTCGTTCAGACCGCAGACAGCGTCATCGAGCGCGGCCTTCTTATGTCCACAGATCCGGGCGATCTTGTTCTTGACCCGACCTGTGGCGCGGGCACTACCGCGGTTGCCGCCGAGAAGTGGGGTCGTCGGTGGATCACCTGCGATACATCCACGGTGTCCGTAGCAGTTGCCCGGCAACGTCTCACGACCGCTGCACACCCCTTCTGGACGATCAACAACCAGCCGAATCAACCTTCCGGCAGATACGATCCGGCGGCTGGGTTCGTCTACGAGCGGGTGCGCCACGTATCCGCGGCACGTCTCGCCTACGATTCGCCACCGGAGTACATCGAGTTAGTGGACCGTCCGGAAAAGACACGCGGTCTCATCCGGGTCTGCTCGCCATTCACGGTCGAATCCGAGACACCCTACGCCTACATACCTCTCTCCCAGATCGACGAAAGCGAAGATGTCCGGTCGCAACAGGCCACTGCCTCGGGCGTCTTTGTCGAGCGGGTAGCGGACACTCTGCTCCAGACCGGAATCAACGACACACTCTCCGCGGCAGCCATCGAAATCCACGAGATAGAACCGTGGCCCGGCAAGCCCGGCAGCCTGGTCACGCACAAAGCCCGTTGCTCGGCGCGCGGGTTATCCGAACAGGACGCCGCCGTGATGATCGCCGCCGAGGACGTGACGGTCACCCCGGCCATGCTCACCGCCGCAGCTACCGAGGCCCCCCGCCAGGTTCACGGCACGCAACTGTTGATCGCTGCCGCGTTCTCGTTCGATCCAGCCACCACCGACGACACCCAGATCGGCCGGGTCCGCGTGCTACGAGTCATGATGAACCGCGACCTCCAGATCGGCGAGTTGCATCCCGACCGCAAATCCGAGGCCTTCGTCATGTTGGCCGAACCCGACCTCAACATCACAACCGACCCCGACGGTCAGCTACATGTAGAGCTACGCGGTTTTGACACCTTCAACCCGCGAACCGGAGGCCTGGACAGCGGCACAGCAGAGGACGTGGCCTGCTGGATGATCGACACCGACCACGACGGCCACAGCTTCTTCGCCCGCCGTATCCATTTCCCCAACGCCGCCAACGACCGCCAAGTCAAACGCCTCAAGAAAGCCCTAGGCCGAGGCATTGACCAACTCCGCTGGGACGCCACGTTCTCCACCAAGTCCGCCCCCTTCCCACCCCCCACGACCGGCCAAATAGCCGTAAAGATAATCACCGAAACCGGCATAGAAATGACCGTCACCCGGGAAGTCCGAAGCAGATACTCAGGTAGTTAGGCGAATCCGCGGTCTGTATTCGCCAGGGCTCCTTATAGCGGCTCATCGGATGAGCCCTTATAGTACACGCGCTCTCTGATAACAACTAAGCCTGAACCTTGGTGTTAGCTGTAAACAACGAGGGACTATTGTGTGATCTGGCAGGATCCGGAGGTCACTAGGAGCGAGACCGATTCGACAAGCCGGCGTCCGGCGACTACCAGGCGACGCACAGGCCAGAGTGTTTCACGGAGGTGCCTACAGGACAGGCGACACAGAGGCCTCTGGTGAGGGAAGTTAACCGTATCTATGAGACAAGGCGTTGGACAAGCGGTCGGCGAGATCGTGGTTGTCGATAATGTGTAGTTGGTTGGGGAGTTCCGGTCGCGACTTCGGGAAGACACCTGCGCTGCTGAGCGCGGCCCGGGCGAGGAAGGTCAGCATCGAGACGCGAAGCTCCGCGGCGGCATCGTGGTCACCGATCTCCAGCAGGTCGTCACGGATGAGACGGGCCTTGGCCGCGCGCTCCCGGGATTCGGCTACCGACGGCAGGGACAGTCGGTTATGCCAATCCGATGCCAACTGGGTCCACCATCCGTCACGTTCGAACAGCACCCGCCCGTATCGAACGGTCGACGACAGGTAGTCGTGGCCTCTCTCCAGCCGTCGCAGGACGTCCTGCTCTTCGTAGAATCGGAGGTCAACATCGATCGAGGGTGTCGGCAACTCGGGGCGACGCGCCCGGTGGACGATCACCAGGTCGAGATCGTCGCTGTGCTCTACGTCCCGTACAGCTGAGCCCGAGGCCACGAGCGCCTGAACACAGGTGCTTCGCTTCGAGTGCCAGATTGCGTTGAGTGTCCAGGACCTGGCGGCTTCGCTCGGCCATGATCGAACAGAAGCGAGCGACGAGTGGGGCCCTTGTCTCGGACGTGACATCGGCTCGATAGCCGGTCGATGTGTCACCATCCGATAAGTGCCTTTATGGATTCGACGTATTCTTCAATCTCCTGCGCCGTGTCCTCCGGAACGAGTTCGTCGGGCGGGACTACGTCTCCATACGCTTCGTACTTCCGCATCTCGTTGAGTTTGACGAGCAACCCCGCCACGTCGGGCAGACCGTGCGTCGTGCTGAGACGCTGTGCTGCATCCTCCTTTCTCGGGTGCCCCGTGGGCCGCTGCCATCCGACGTGTAGAGCTGCCGCGACGACGCAGGCCTCCAAGCAATAGAAGCCGTAGAGCGACAGATCAGCCCAGTCCGGTGGGTCCCAAGATCCTCGTACGCGTTTAAGGTGGCGAAGTGCCAACCCCAGGGATTCATCCGCCGTCTGTGCCATCCAGGCACGCCTTCCAAGAACTTCTACAACATACTGGAGTGTAGTAGGGATTCGTCACGGACAGCTGCAGTGTGTATGCACCACGGCGCTTTCGTTGGGCTGCGCCTCGTGTGGGTGTTGTTGGCGATCAATGATATTCTCCGGAGTTGATCATCGAGTCTCCCCACCCTGGGTGTGTCTATAGAATCCCACCGCCCTCGGGTAGGTTGAGCGTCAGCTAGCGATGGTGCGCAAAGTCGTCGCAGGCTGGGACGGCCCGGTGGCTGGTGGCTACTTTCTGTCTCTCCAGGTCCAGTTTCCTGTGTCCCCGGGAAGATGGTCAGTGGCCTAGCAGGGATCGAAGCCGCAAGTTGGTGTTGGTGCGGTCATGGTCCGTTACGCCGTGCCCACTCGAACCCGCCCTCATCCTTGATGATCTCGGCTGCTTCGGTTAGGTCTGACTTGAGGGAACCTTCGAACTGCTTATGCAGGACTTGTTCTGGATGGTATGGCCCTCGATCAAGCCACATGTACCGGCCTTCTTCGGAGTCGTATGGGAGGCCGGCGAGTTCCGGCGGCTCGTAGTGTCTCCGGAACCAGTCGGTCATGTCTTCGATGGGAGTGAAGCGTCCCTCGGCGACCGCTAGTGCGAAAGCGGCCGGCCACTCGAGAGCTTCCGGGTCGAACGATGGAGAGGCAAGCCCGTTCATGATGTGATCGTGGATCCGGGCGAACCTGTCCAGATTCTCTGCCTGCCGATCACTGAGAAGGCCGTCGATCGTCAGTTCACGGATCAGAAGCCGCGTGGGTGTGAGCCGACGCCGATGCTTGTCTCGCCGGAGATCCAGTGTCCGTAAGGCCCCGGCAACAGCCGAGCCCAGCAGGGACACTCCGGCTTCGGGCGAGAGATGGGCGACGTGTCGGGCCTCGCGTACACGGCGAACGACATCTCCGTTGTCCAGGGGAGGCGGAACGGCTTCGGGTTCGAAGGTGATCAGATCGACTCGCCAGCCTTTCTCGGCGTAAACGATCTCAGCGAGGCGCTTCAACCGATCGCCGGTTCCGTTCCTCATGTCGTTGGGACGGACCTCGACGATCACACGCTCGGCTCCCCTCCGGGCGAGGGCGTCGGCCACAAACCCCTCGAAGGGGGCGGGGAGACGCGCGTCAAGGGTGACGGTGAACCCCTCCACCTCATAGTGGGCGCGAGCTTGATGGAGTGCACGTACGGCGGCGGGTTCCGTTTTCATGTGAAGGTCAACCTCCGACTCGCATCGGCCACTCTTAGGAACACGAACTCGCCCGGCGAGCCTGCCAAGGCGTCTGCCAGGCTAGTAGGGGCGTTGATGAGAGGAGGAAGTTCGAAGAGGTCTATCTTACGTGAACATACGTAGACGGTCATCTCGTCCATCTGGCCCTCCGGCTGCGGGACGGCATCCTGACCGGCGATCCGGACGATCTGACGAAGCTGGTTGCCGTGCTCGGCCCGGGCAGGCCCGAGGATTCACGGCTGGCTATAGTCGGCAGGCCGGCCTGGGCTGGAATCAGGGGTTGCCAACCACTGTGGTTATGCGTATGGTAGAGTTAAGCGACGTAGGATAGGGGTAGTGACCGGACCGGGGAATGAAGGGAGGCGCCCTTCGTGACGACTGCAACCGAGACCCATGTCAGTAAAGACCGGCTGGATGCCGCGATCGCCGGGCTCCGCGCCGATATCGAGAAACGCTTTGCCGAGCAGACTCGCTGGATCGTAGGTTGGATGACCGGCCTTGTTGCCAGCGCCGCCGCCATCATCATCGCAGTGCTCAGATGATCGCCTCTACCGAGGCCAACAGGGCGGACGCCCCCGCGGGTGGGGCTGCGATCCATCGCGCTTCTACATAATCGGTGACAGCTTGATGTCTCGGTGCGGGTTATGTGGCGAGCGGCGGGTAGGCCCGAAGCCCTCCCTGGCGGAGTCTTGGTGCTCCGCCGGTTGCTCGGAGAGGTGATGTTCTAGCCGGCTACACGGACCCCGGACCTGGAGCAGCGATGTAGGCGTCAGCAGTGGCGTCGCAATCTGCGGTGCCGGTCTTCGGTAGCCTTCAGATCATGCTGGATGCCCTACGGGAGGATCGTGTCCGGCCCGGAGGCTCGTCGGCCCGGATGGTCGTTCCTGCGGTGTTGCTCGCTTGCCTGCTGACCGTACCGGCCTGTTCGGACAGCCCGCTTGGCGCCCCGCCGCCCCGCACGGCGGTTGGCGAATCGTTACCCGCCGGGTCGGCGCCGGCCTCACCTGACACCTCCGATGTGTCGACTACCAACGTTTTTTCCTCCGCCGGCGAGACCGGTGCCTCCACTACTGCGGCGCCCGAACCCGCGCCGGCTGTACGAACCTTCGGGGTGGTGCTGACCGATCCCTCGATATACGACCCGCTCAACGTGAGGGACGCGCCGGGAGTTCGAGGGACGGTCATCCACAGGTTGGCACCCACCCAGACCGGGTTCCGACCCACCGGGAGGCAACAAACGGTTGATGGCAGCGTCTGGCATGAGGTCGACGTGTCTGGGACGGTTGGATGGGTGCACGGGTACTACGTGACCGAGAGCTGGACCTCGGGTGAAGCCGAGGACTGGATTTGGGAAAGTGCGCTCAGTGCCTTCGCCGACGCCCTCGCTAGCGGGGAGGGGTTGGCCGACGTGGTGTCGTGGCGCGGTCTCCACGTCGTGCACCACGACGACAACTTGCGCCGTTGGAGGCCACGTGCGCTGTCCGGGCTTCTCTCGGACGAGACGAAGCTGGCCTGGGCTTCAACGGGTGCCTCGGCCGAGGAGCGTGGGCCCGCCGCCAGCTTCGCGCAGGAGATAGCGCAGTCGTTCCTGGCCGATTATCACGATGAGGATGCCCAGATGGAACCGGGTGGCCTGGCCCTTGGCGCAGGCGCCGTTCTTCCCGAGGCGGCAATCTCTCCTGCATTCGCCAACTTCTTCCGGGTGGCCGTCCACGATCCCGGCGACAATCCCGAATACGACGGACTCGACTGGTCCACCTGGTTCGTGTTCTTGGACATGGATGGCTCGGCGCCGAGAGTGGTCGGTCTGCAATTACAGTCCTGGTACCCGTAGAGGGAGCCACGCTCCCGTACTCACGGGATCTGGTCTGACGTCGTGGTGCGGGTTGGATGAGGACTCCGCGACATCCCGATCGGGGTGACGTCGCTGTCGAGTCGGTGCTCCTGATGGACACCGGGCAAGCAACACTGCGGTGGGTGGTCTAGGCGAGGGCGCCCTGCCAGAGGTGGCGGGCGAAGTCGGTTGCCGGGATGATGTCGATGCCGTCGTCGGTGCGGCGGGGGCGGGGTTCGAGGCAGACCATGATCCGGCGGACGCCCGGGTGTTCCTCGGCCAAGATCCGGAGTCCCTTGAGGTGATGGGTGCTGATCCGGGCGCTCGCCTTCGCCTCGATCGCCAGGCGCATATCGCCGATCACGAAGTCGACCTCGATGCGGCTGGGGAGCCTCCAGTAGGACAGTTCCTCATCGAGGTCGTGGTAGGAGATGTATGAGGAGAGCTCGTGGAAGACCCAGTTCTCGAACGCCTTGCCGTACCGGTCCGAGCCTTGTTCGAGTCGGCCGCGGCGAGCTAGGCGATTCACGATGCCCACATCCTCGAAGTAGAGCTTGGGCGCCCCGGCCAGGCGGCGCTTCGCCCGCTTCCGCCAGCGCGGCAGGCGGCGGGCCAGCAACGTGTCTTCCAGAATGCCGAAGTACGCCTTGGCCGTGGGTCCCGACACGCCGCAGTCGCGGGCGATGTTCGAGTAGTTGACGGGGTCGCCGTCGCTCAGGGCTGCGGCGTCGAGGAAGTCCGAGAACGCGGGCAGGTTCCGCACCAGGCCCTCGGCGGCGATCTCTTGTCGCAGGTAGTCCCCGATATAGGCATCGAGCAGGCGCCGGGGCCGGGCGGACTCGTACATCCTGGGCAGGTAGCCGTGGTTGAGCGCTCGGTCAAGGTCGAAGACCTCCCCGATCTCCCCTGCGGTGAGGCCCCGCAGGTCGTAGCGCAGGGCGCGCCCGCCCAACAGGTTGGCGGCGCCGCGCCGCACCTTGCGCGCGCTGGAACCGCACAGTGCGAAGGACAGCCCGCGGTTCTCGATCAGCCAGTGCACCTCGTCGAGCAGTGCCGGTACTTTCTGAACTTCGTCGATGACCACCTGCCTGGACGGGTCCGGGCCCGCCGCTTCGAGTTCCTGGCGGAGCAGTTCAGGACGCGCCGCATAGCGGCGGAACTCGTCGGCCTTGAGCAGGTCGACCCACACGCCGTCGGGATAACACTGCCGGAGTAGCGTGCTCTTGCCCACCTGCCGGGGACCCCACAGGAAGAAGGTCTCCGTCCCGGGCGCCGGCAAAGATAAGAACCGTTGAAACATCCTCTTTAGATTATCATGATAATCTAAAGTTATGGCTCCCGGGCCAGGGTAACCAGGCGAGTCGGTCGGGGTGAGGCCGATCGACAGCCTGCTTTCAGGCGACTGCCAGTTGGCTCACAGGCCGCAGCGCCTCACGGATTAGCGCCGCGTCGTCGCTTCCGATTCCGTCGAGGGAGACGCCTTGGCTCACGGCCAGGAACTCGTACGCGAAGACACGACCCGAGCGGTCGAGATGGGCGATGCGGGTGTCGTCGAGGCGTTGCCCGCCGGCTTCCCCGCCGTGAGCGGCGCGTAGCAGGAGGAAGATCGCATCGGCTTCCGAGTCATAACGAACCTGCATCCGATTCTCCTTCACTGGGCACCCCAGTAGACCGTAATGACGATACTCGGTCGAGAGCCGACGGAGAGTACGACATGTAAACGACTACTCCTCACTATGGCTTCATACTCGTTCGCAGTGTCTCCTTCGAGACATGCGTGAGGGCGTGCCAGGACGGTCTCCACCATCTCGTGAGTGAAGCCCTGCTCGCCCGGTCGGCGTGACGCTCGAATCCTGCGTCAGCGCGGGTGCCATAGAATGGCGTGCCGGAAGGGCCGAAGGCGTGATTGGGAATCGTGGGCAGGGCACAACAGCGCAAACAGGAGAACCGACAACGCAGGCTGGAGGAGGCTCAGGCCGCAGAACTGAAGCGGGCCGCCCGGCGCAGATACGTGATTATCGGCCTGCCCGCGCTGGTGGCGGTGGCCGTGGCGACGCTGTTCCTCATCCTGTCCCAGGATTCGACCGACGAGGACCCGGTCGCCCTCGATAGCGCTATCACCACGTCGACGGACGCCGTGATCGAAGACAGTGTCACCGAACCCGAGCCTGCCGAGGGCTTCGACCCTCCTGTGGACACTCTGCCGCCTTCCGTGGATACTTCTCCGGCCCCGGAGGGATCGGAACAAGCGGTCGCCGACGATACGACCGTCCCCTCCTCTCTGTCGTCGCCCGAAGGATGTCCGGCGACGGATGGAAGCGACGGGCCCAGGATCGACTTCGAGGGTCCCCATCCGATGTGTATCGAACCTGCCGCCCGCTACACCGCGGTGTTCGACACCAGCGAAGGGGAGATGCGCTTCGAATTGACGGCGGCCGACACGCCCGGGACGGTCAACAACTTCGTGACTCTCGCCCGCTGGGGCTACTACGACGGCACGCTGCTGTTCCGCACCGATCCCTCTATCGACATTGTCCAAGGCGGTTCTCCCCACACCAACAGCCCCTCCGACCCGGGTCCGGGCTACAACATTCCCGACGAGCCTCAGTTCGCGCAGGACCCCGACACCGGTCAACCGGTCGGTCCCTACCGCTACCAACCCGGCCAACTTGTGATGGCCCGGTCTTCGGGGTTCGACTCCGGGGGAGCGCAGTTCTTCATCACGACCGGCCCTGACGCCGCCCTCTTGGACTCCCAGGGTGTCTACGTGGTGTTCGGCGTCACCGACGAGGCGGGCCTGGCAGTGGCGCGTTCCATAATGGATCTCCACATGCCCACCGGCACACTGGGTGGCGCTCCATCAAGGGACGTGACCGTCCATTCCGTGACGATCGAGGAGTCAACGGCCCCAGTTGCCGGTTGACCGCTTCTGAGAGAACCAGACGTGGAAATCGAAGTGTTTCACACTCCCGCGATGCGTTACCGATCGAAGCCAGGGACGCACCAGCCACCGGGCCGGCACGATTCGATGACAGAGATGGGTACTGATAGTCCGGCATGGTCCTACGGAGGAGCGACCGGTCCCGAGAATTGGTCTTGTCTATCCGAGTCCTTCAAGACATGTGAAGACGGCCTACGGCAGTCTCCTATCGACATCACAGGCTATGAGAGCATTGCCGGAGAGCGTATCGAGTTCTTCTACGACAGCGTGCCGATAGCTGTAATCAACAACGGTAGAGCCATCTCTGTTTGGTATGAACCGGGGAGCTCGATCACAGCCAACGGCGGTATGTTTCGTCTGACGACAGCTCATTGCCATGCACCTTCGGAACACCTGATTGACGGAAGAAGGTTCTCTGCGGAGATGCATCTCGTCCATGAGAACGACGAGGGCGAATTGGCCGTCGTCGCAGTGCTGTTGGAGCTAGGGAACGCCAATCCAGTGATAGAAGGTCTTCTAGCAAGTGCTGGCTCGGCAAAGGATCCGTACGAAGCTGATCCCTCGCTACATAGTCGCTTCCTCAAGCCGACCAATGAGGGACACTTCCACTATGTCGGATCCACTACGACACCCCCATGTTTAGAGCCCGTCGCGTGGTTCGTAATGGCAGAAACCGCCACCGTTTCCGAAGACCAGGTGATAGCTCTACAGGCAGCCAGCCACGGACCCAACAATCGTGCGGTCCAGCCGATCAACGGACGGACTGTCAGGCGTGTGAACTGAGATCGCTAGATGGATCCCAGGAAGGCGAAGAAGATCTCCGCCCAGCGGTCGGAGGCGTCGAAGTGGGGTCCGTGGCCGGAGCCTTCCAGCATCTCCATCTCCACCCGTCCTCCGTTGGCGGCGTAGCGTTCCAGCACGTCTCTGATCTGGGTGACCATGGGCTGGGGCGGGAAGACGTCTTCACCAGGCCAACCGGGGATGAACTCCATCTGGCCCAGGGTCCCCATCTCCCACATGGAACCGTCGGCCACCACGATGTCGTTGGACCCGTGGGTCCAGAGCACCGGTGGTTTGTGCTCCAGGTCGGCCAGGTCCGCCCAGTTGCAGTACTTGCCCGACAGGGCGTTGAGGATCCCACGGGTGCCCGGGGCGATCATCGGCCAGTTGTCGGAGGGCACCAAGTCTCCGGGATAACCATCGTCTCCGGCGACGGTCAGCAGTACCTCGTCCAGCAAGACCTCTTCCCGCGCCTCCGGAAGCCGGAACTCCGGCGACCAGTAGGCGGAGTTCATCACGCTGCGGGGCGATACCGGCGCCTCGGAGGAACGATCTCCCGAAGCCAGCCGCTGGGAGTAGTCGGGATTGGCGGTTCCGCCGCCCGTGCCGGCCCAGTCCGGCTGGCAGGGGGTGCCGTCCCGGTGCGTGCCTCCGTAGCCGAACGGGGACACCGGGTCGATGAAGGTCAGGGAGGCGGCCGGGTGGCGCATCGCGTAGGAAGCGATGGCGGCTCCGCCGGTCGACCATCCCACCAGGTGGGGAGGGGTGTCGATCCCCAGGGCTTCGACCAGCGCCCAGGTGTCGTCGGCCCAGTCGTCAAGCCCACGGGTGGCGTCGATGGGGGCCGGATCGGACCGTCCGAAAGAGCGCATGTCGGGGGCGATGAAAAGGTACCGGCCGGGTGCGTCGCCCCATAGGTGCTCGTAGAAGCGCCCAGTCGACAGGTTCCCGTGGATCATCACCACCGGGATGCCGTCGGGCGGGCCGGACCGGTAGTAGTGGGTCCGGAGCCGGCTGGTGGTGATCGAATGGGCTTCCACACCCGGCAGCAGGTTCATCGTTCGAGCTCCTTGGTAATGATGGAAGAGGGGCCGGTCGATGCTACCAACCCGTTGCTGAGCCCCCGGTTGAGCTCAACCTGATCCGGTTATCCGGGCGGGTTCGATGAAGACGGCGGTCCGGCGTTCGGCGGCCATCACCCGGTCATACTCGTCCCAGTCGTCGTGGGTGCCGCCCGCGGATATGAACACATTCCTGAGCAGCTGGGGTACGCCCGCCGGGTCGAAGCCGTCGAAGGAGTCGTCGGGGCCGATGACGGTGGTGGCGCCCTCCACGCCGATCCATGACCAACCCGAGCGGAACACGATGGTGGCCTTCGGGGTGTGGCGCCAGTGGCGGAGCTTCACCGTGTTGCCTCTGACCACCAGGGCCACCGATTCGACTCCGGTGACCGGATGATCCATCACGCCCGCGTTCACCAGGGACGAGTGCACAGAGCCGTCCTGCCGGGCGAAGGAGACCACGGCCAGACCTTGGTCGGCCCTGACGAAACGGCGTACGTCTTGCATTGGCAGGGTCATGCAGGCTGCTCGGTCTGGTAGAGGTCGGCCCGATCCGGGTCCTCCGTCCACGGCTTGGACGAGGGTGGAAGCACGAATCCTTCCTCCGCGTTGAGCAGGAGGAGCAGATCCCCGGTGTGGTCGGCGGCCGCCGCGTTGGGCTGCACCCAGTAACCGTCCGGGTCCTGGTGGATGAGGAACGCCTGGTCCGTCTCGGCCTCGAAGCGGTCCGGGTCGATGAACAGCCGCGGCTTCACCACCGCCGGGTCGCCGATCTCAGGGCAGAACACCATGCAGTTGCCGCAATCGTTGCATAGCTCGGTGAGCACCAGGTACTGCTGGAGGCCGGTGGCGTCCAGTTCATCGGGCGTGGGAATCCGGAAGAAGGCGTCGTTGGGACAGACGGTGACGCAGAAGTTGCAGGCCACGCATCCCCACATCTGGAGTTCGTTGTCCACGGAGCGGGGCAGCTTGGAGTTGCCGGCCAGGGTGTAGCGGCGGTTGGTGGCCGGATTGTGGAGGGTGGCAATGTAGGCGGCCACGGGTCCTTGCTCGCCGGACTGCTCGGCCCGGTGTGCCTGCCATTCCCGGAGCGACCCGGCGCCGACCCCTTCCATGGCCTTCCAGAGGTTCTTCAGCATGGGGGCGAGGCGCCCGTACCCGCCCGGCTTGAGGAGATCCGAGCAGACGGTCATCGGCGCCAGCCCGAGGCCCGCCGCCGCGGGCAGGTTCTCCTTGGTGATCCCGGCCGAGAAGGACACCTGCACCGGGCCGTCCTGCCCGTCCACCCGCAGCATTCCGGGTAACGCCCTGTGGAGTTCGCCCAGAAGGGTGGTGGAGACCACATGGAGGGGCGGTCCCGACAGGTACATGGTGTCGTCGGGCATGAATCCCTTGGTGTTCTCGACCACCAGCGTGTTGGTGAGTTTGATCCCGAACCGGCGCCCGTGTTCGGACGCGAAGCTGCTGAGCTCGCCGATCAGTTCCAGCCCCCTGGGGAACTGTAGGTCGTTGTCGAAGTCCTCCTTGCGGAGCACCGTGGTCTCGTAACCGAGGGTCTCGATGACGATCTCCTTGACCCGTTCGAAGCCCAGCAGGGTGGGGTTGAGCTTGACGATGACGTCCAGCCCGTGGCGTGTGATCAGGTGCTTGGTTATCGACTCGATCTCGTCGGGCGGGCAGCCGTGGAAGGTGGAGAGCGTGACGGTGTCGGCGATCCGGGCGGGGAAGTCCATATCACGGAACCGGGCGAACTCCCCTCCGATCTGGGGCCGCAGCCGTTCGATCTCCTCCCGGGCGTCCATCATCGAGTCGATGAACCAGGCCACCTGGTCGGTTGAGATGCCGGCCAGGTCATAGCCCACGGAGAGGTCGAAGACGAGCGGTCCGGTGTCCGTACCGATGAGGGGAGTGACCTCGTCCCAGCGGCGCATCATCTCGATGATCATCCAGGCCTTGACATACTCCTCGAGCGACTGGGGGATCTTGAGCTCCTGGCTCCATTCGATGTTGTAACCGATGGTCTCCATGTCGATGCAAGGCCGGCCGATCTCGAGTTCGTCCATGATCTGGACGGTCTTGAGTTCAATGAGCCGGGAGCCTGCCAGCCACGAGAGGACGATGTTCTGGGCCATCTGGCTGTGCGGTCCGGCGGCGGGTCCGACCGGAGTAGCGGCGGGGCGCCCCAGGAAGTCCATCGAGATGTCGGGGCCCTTGGAGACGTTGAAGAATCGGGCCGTAGGCAGGTCGAAGATGCGGTGACGGCTCTCCCATTCGTGGCTGATCCGGGCCAGCAGGTCGGCCAGGCTGAACGGCGTGAGGGGCTCGTGGGCTTCAGTCACCCGGCACTTCCTGTCTCCACGTGATCGAACCGCCCGTTCTTGTCACACCCCCGATATACGTTGCCGGACGCCAAGGCACCGGCGGTCGGAAAGGACGTCCCTCCGGCCGGATCGGGTTCATCAGACCGGAAGGCCACCCCGCCAGGGGCTTAGCGGGCCGCGTCCGGTCCCTCGGATAGGTGGTGGTGGGGGAGGGCCCGGTGCGGAGCGCCGGTTGGCGGGATTTTCGCGTTCTTGGCGGGGTAGGACGGCGTGGTTCGTGGTGGGATCCCGGCTTGACCAGGAGTTGCGTGGCAGTTCTCGGCCGCAGGGCGTGGGTCGCAGCGGTCATAGGCGGGCGTGCAATCGGGCCGCCTGCTCCCGCGCCTTGGCGCGGATCTCGGCGGCGTCAACCCGGGTGGGGACGCCACCCTTGACGACAGTCTCACCCTCTACTTCAACGTCAATCGGGCGGATGCTCGGGGTGAAGGCGATGTGCCATGGGTCCATCGGGTCGTAACTCCAGGTGACCCGGTCGTTCCTGGCTTCGGGGATAAGGTTCCATCCGTTCTCCAGCCAGCCCCACGCCGTGTCGGGGGTGGCGGTTACATCCACCGAGCGCTGCATCACGTAGGCGAGACGGAAGGTGTCGATCATGTTGGCGCCGATCCCGTCGGTGCCCAGCGCCACCGGGTTATCGAACCGGGCCGGGTTGGCATAGCCCACCGAGTTGTTCAGGTTGGAACGTGGCTGATGGAGGACCGTGCCGGCCAGCCCGTGGTCGTCGGGTAGGTGGACGCAATGGGCCAGCAACCAGCTGTCTTCGGTCAACCCGGACAGGCTTTGGACGCACCCCTTGTCCTCCGGGCCCTCCGCCACATGGACGTGAACGCCCACGCCCAGATCCTGGGCAAGCGCCGCCGCCTCCTCCAGTGTCCCCGGCTCGCACGTGAACGCGGCGTGGACACCCACCATCCCGCTACCGCCCTCGCTCAGGTAGCGGCGGTTCTCGTCGAGGCCTCGCCGGGCGCCATCCGGGCCGTGCCGGTCGGTCACCCCGTAGCAGGCCCGCACCCGCACTCCCACCTCCCGGCAGGCCTCCTCGATCACGGAGAGGCTTCCCTCGATTGCGTTGGGAGACTCGTGATGGTCCACGATCCCGGTTGTGCCCGACTCGAGCGCTTCCAGAGCTCCCAGCATGGCCGACCAGCGGATCATCTCCAGGTCGAGGGCCGTATCGAGCCTCCACCAGATCTGTTCGAGGATCTCCAGGAAGCTCGTAGGCGTCTCGGGGGGCGCCGGCATTCCCCTCGCCAGGGTGGAGTACAGGTGGTGATGGGCGCACACCATCCCGGGCGTGGCGGTCACGTCTTCCCGGCCTGGTGGTGGATGTTCATCGGCAGGTGGTTCCTCCACTCCCCGTCGATGTCGTGGAAGGCGGCGGCCACCGCCCCGGCGGTCGGCACCAGGCCGATCTCGCCGACTCCCTTGATCCCGTATGGCGCCCTCGGCTGCGGAACCTCCACCAGGACGACCTCGACATCGGGCATGTCCTTCGGCCTGATGATGCCCAGGCTCCGTAGTGTCATGTTGGTGGGGCGGCCTTCCTCGTCGGCCGGGAACTCCTCGGACAGGGCGTAGCCGAGACCCATGTGGACCGAGCCTTCTATCTGGCCCTCGCACAGGGTCGGGTTGATGGCCCGACCCACATCGTGGGCTGCTACCACCCGTTCGATCCGGCCGGTCCGGCGGTCGGCGATGACCAACTGGGCCGCATACCCGAAGGCGGAATGGATGATCGGGTTCTCGAGCCCTTCGCTGAGGGAATTGGTCCAGTCCACCCGGTACTCGCCGTGGTAGTCGACATCCGGCAGCCTTCCTCCGGCGTCCGCGGCCCGGCAGGCCGACCTGACCGCTCCGGCGCCCATGAGGGTTCCCCGAGATCCGGTGGTCTGGCCGGCGCCGAGTTCCCGGCTGGTGTCCACGATCACCCGGATTCGCGTCGGGTCGATCCCCAGCTCCTCCGCCGCAACCTGCTGGGCCACGGTGTGGATACCCTGGCCCATCTCGGTCCAGCAGTGGCGGACCTCCACGGCGCCGCCCCTGGTGAACCGCACCACCGCCCCGGCGACCTCCTTGAAGCCGTTGCCCAGGCCGCTGTTCTTGAGCCCGAGACCGACTCCCACAGCCTTGCCGGCCGCACGAGCGGCGTCGTAGTGGGGCTTGACCGCCTCCAGCGACTGGCGAGCGCCCCGGCAGCCGTCATCCATGATCTGGCCGGGACCCCAGAGCGCCCCGGGTTCCACGACGTTGCGGCTACGCATCTCCCAACCGGAGATCCCCACCGAATGCGCCAGGCGATCCATCACGCCCTCCATGGCGAACTGGGCCTGGTTGGCGCCGAAGCCCCGGAAGGCGCCGCAGACGGGGTTGTTGGTGCGGGCGGCCACCGCCTCCACATCGATGTTGGGCACGATGTAAGGACCGCTGGCGTGCCCGGCGGCCCGCTCGAGCACCTTCATGCCCACCGAGGCGTAGGGGCCGGAGTCGCCGAGCATCCGGGCCTTCAGCGCGGTCAGCTTGCCGTTCTCGTCACAGCCGGCCCACAACTCGATCCGGATCGGGTGCCGCTTAGCGTGGATCCGGAGCGATTCCTCTCTCGAAAGGGTGCACTTGACAGGGCGGCCCAGCAGGTGGGCCGCGAGGGCCGTCTGCGCCTGGTTGGCCATGTCCTCCTTGCCGCCGAACGCCCCGCCGTTCGACACCAGTTCAGCCGTGACCATGGATGGATCGATACCGAGCACCGAGGCCACCTGGTCCCGGTCGTCCCAGACTCCCTGGCCGCCGGAGTAGAGCATGAGGCGGCCGTTGCCGGCCGGTACCACCAGCGTCGCCTCGGGCTCCAGGAAGGCGTGCTCCACCCGCTGGGTGATGAACGTCTCGTGTACCCGGTGGGCCGAGGCCCCGTACGCGGACTCGAAGTCGCCCCGGGCATACTTGGACGTGGAGAGGACGTTGCCATCCAGACCCCAGACCGCGTCCTCCGAGGAAGCGACCGCCTCGGCCGGGTCGGTGAAGGGCTTGAGTGCCCGGTATTCCACGTCAACCGCCTCGGCGGCCTCACGGGCCGTCATCCGGTCCACGGCCACCACCACGGCGAGGACGTCCCCGTAGTAGGAGGTGCGACCGCCCTCGGGGATCAGAACCGGCCAGTCCTTGTGGATCAGGCCCACCTTCAGCTCACCCGGAACGTCGGCGGCGGTGAACACGGCTTCCACGCCGGGTATGGCCAGCGCCCGGCGGGTGTCGATCCGCACCACGTCGGCCCGGGCGTGGTCGGTCAGCCGGAGCGCGGCGTGAAGCATCCCGTCCACGCGCATGTCGTCGATGTAGTCGCGGTCGCCGAGAGCCAACTCGCAGCCCTCGTACTTGATACCGGCCTTCCCGATTCCCGAAGGGGTCTCGAGCGGGGGGATCTCGCCTTGGGCCAGCATGTCGATGGCGTCGAAGATCTTCGTATAGCCGGTGCACCGGCACAGGTGGGCGCCCAGTCGCCCCGCCGTCACCCGCCGGGTCAGTCCCGAACCCTTCTGATCAATCAACGCCTTGGCCCGCACCGCGATCCCGGGGGTGCAGAACCCGCACTGGAGGGCGCCGGTGGCGGCGAAGGCCGACGCCAGGCGGTCCCGTTCCATCGGATCGAACCCTTCCAGGGTGACCACTTCCTTGCCCTTGATCTTCTCGAGCGCCAGCACGCAGGCCACGAAGGCGCGTCCGTTGACGAGCACGGTGCAGCATCCGCACTGGCCCGACGGCGCGCACCCGTCCTTGACCGATGTGATGTCGAGTTCCTCGCGGAGGGCGGACAGCAGGTGGGGATGGTCGGCGCGGACGGAGACGGCCTTGCCGTTGAGAGTGAAGTCGATGGTCCTCTCTGCGATCAGGGTCATGGTCCGCTCCTCCAACCAGAATGCCTGCTCACCGGTCTACGCAGCCGGCTCGTCTGGGATTAATTTTACATTTTGTCAAAATCCTAGCAATCCCTGAAGCAACTTCGGCAACAAATGCGACCCTGTATAACCTCGCGTCGCCCCGGATCAAGGAGTGTGAGAAAGTGCTCGCCCGCGCCGAGTTCACCGTGGAGCCGTTCACCGAAGGCCGCCAGGGCCCCCACGTCCAGGCGGCCATCAGTGCGCTCGCCCCGTTGTTGCCCGATATAGGTCCGTTCGGAACCGCTGTCGAGGGTGACCTCGAGGTGGTACTGGACAGGGCGGCGGCCGGCATAAGGGCGGCGATGGATGCCGGCGCTACCCGGGTGGCGGTGACCATGACGGTCACTCCATGAGGGACGACCATCCCCTGCTGGCGGCGGTACGGCCCTTAGTCGAGGCGATGGGAGCCGAGATCGTCGATCCCGACAGGACCGACGGCGACTGCATACCGCTCGAATGGGAGGGAGAACTGGTGGCGGGGGTACGCGTGCTGACCCTCCATGACGCCCTGGTTCACCTGGTTACCCAGGTGGAAGGCGAGTTGGGCGGCAGGCTGGCCGAGTTGGGCAGGGTCCAGAAGCAGGTGGCGGTCCGGCTGCTGGATGAGCGCGGGGCCTTCCGGCTCCGCAAATCGATCAACGAGGTAGCCGACCTGATGGGCGTGAGCCGCATCACCATCTACAACTACCTCAACTCGATCCGGGGCGGGTAGGCGCGGTGAGGAAGCGCATCCTCGGCGCCGCTGTCATCCTGGCTCTGGTGATGGCGGCGTGCGGAGGTCCGGACCTGCCCGAGGACGCCACCGGCGCGGAGATCTACGTCCAGATGTGCGCCCGCTGCCACGGTTCGGACCTGCGGGGCGGCATCGGCGTGGCGCTGGTGGGGGAGGGAGCGACCTCGATCGACAAGCCCGAGTCCTACCTGGTCCAGTCGATCTACGCCGGGATCGGGAGTATGCCCGCCTTCAGGCGCACCCTCTCGGATGACCAGATCCTCCGGGTGGCCCGCTACATCATGCAGCAGCAGGGCAGGTGATCCGGCTACCGCACGCCACCCTCGGCCGGCGCATCGAGCCGGGTGATGGCATCCACGGCGGCGGGATTCTCGAGGCTGGTCAGATCGCCGGGTTCCTCACCGAGGGCCCGGGCCCGCACCACCCGGCGCATGATCTTGGCCGACCGGGTCCTGGGTAGGTCGTCGACCAACTCGATCGCCAGCGGCCGGAAGGCCTTGCCCAGGTGATCCACCACCTGTCCGGAGATGGCTTCGGCCAGTTCCGTGCTGCGGTCGGTCCCGGTCGTCGGGACGGCGTACACCGCGATGGCCTCGCCCTTGACGGGATGCGGCACGCCGATCGCCGCCGCCATCACCACATCAGGATGGGCCACCACCGCCGATTCGATCTCCGCCGGGCCGATCCGCTTGCCGGCGATGCTGAGGGTGTCATCGGAACGTCCGTGCAGGTACCAGAAGCCGTCCTCGTCCACCGATGCCCAGTCGCCGTGGACCCAGATGTCCGGCCAGCGGTTCCAGTAGGTGTCGAGGTAGCGGTCGTCCGTACCCCAGAAGCCCCGGGTGATGCCGGGCCACGTCTTGGAACACACCAGTTCCCCGACCTCGCCCCTCAGGGGGTTTCCCGCCTGGTCGTACACGTCCATCGCCATGCCGAGGGATGGTCCGCCCAGAGAGGTCGGTTTGATGCCTTGCAGAATGTTGACCGATAGCAGGCAGGCGCCAACCTCGGTCCCGCCCGAGATGTTGATGATCGGGATCTGCTCGCCCCCGATCTCCCGGAATAGCCACCACCACGGGTCCGGATTCCACGGCTCGCCGGTCGATCCGATGGCCCGGAGGGTGGACAGGTCGCATTCGGAGGCATGGTGGGCGCCGTGGGGCTGGAGGGCACGGATCAGGGTGGGGGATATGCCCAGGACCGTGATGCCCAGCGACTCGACCAGCTGCCACGTACGCCCGGGCGTGGGGTAGTCGGGGGCGCCGTCATAGCAGCCGAGGGAAGCGCCGTTACCCAGGCCGGCCACCACCATCCATGGCCCCATGATCCAGCCCATGTCGGTCATCCACATCACCCGATCTCCGGGCGCTACCTCGAACTGGAAGGCGCCCTCGACCGCCAGCTTGACGGCCAGACCACCGTGAACATGGACCACTCCCTTGGGTTTTCCCGTGGTGCCTGAGGTGTAGGCCAGCAGTACCGGGTCCTCGCTGCCGGTGGCAACCGCCCCCATGGGCAGGGCGGTCTCGAGCGACTCCTCCCACCAGCGGTCCCGTCCGGCTGTCCAGGGCGTATCGGGTCGTCCCAGGTTCGAGACCACGATCACGCTGGGGGAGACGCCCGCCGCGTCGATAGCCCGGTCGGCGGTTTCCTTCATACCGATGGGACCGCCCCGGCGGGTGTATCCGTCGGCGGTCACCATCACCGCGGGCTGCGAGGCTTCGAGCCGGGAGGCGACCGCCTCGGTGCCGAAGCCGGAGAAGATGGGCACGTAGATGGCGCCGATCCGGGCGGCCGCCAGCATCGAGACCACAGCCTCGGATGTCATCGGGAGGTAGACGGCCACCGTGTCGCCCTTGGCGGCGCCGGCCTCGGCCAGGGCGCCTGCCGCCCGCTCCACCATGTCCAGCAACTCGGCGAAGCTGTAGCTCTGCTGGGTGCCGTCCTCCCGTTCCGCCACCAGCGCGGTCCGCTCCGGATCCTGTGCCGCCCAGCGATCGACGCAGACCTCCGAGAGGTTGATCTCCCCGCCCGAGAACCACCGGGGAAACTGGATCCCGTTGCTGGTGTCGACGAGGGTGTGATAGGGCTTCGAGAAGGGGATGCCCAGATAGCCGATCGCAGCCTCCCAGAACCACTCCAGGTCGGCAATGGAGCGCCCGACCAGGTCCTGGTAGTTGTCAATGCTGTGGCGCGCCATGAAGTCGGCGGTGCGTGAGCGGGCTACCTCCGCATCGGAGGCCTTCCAGACGATCGGTTGCCTGTCCATCTCCGGGTGTCCTGTCCTAGTGCGCTGTCCTTGTCCGGACGTCTACTTTATGGGGCTTATATACCTGAGTTGATGCTCAGGCGATACTGTTCTGTAGCGTCTGCCTGCGTCGCACCCACGTGGGGGTGGTCGGTCTCCTTGGCAGAAATTTGTTGTGCGCGCTACACCGGGGGGAGTTTCCTCCCTCCCCGCCCGGTCACCGAGCCTTGGGAAGGCTCGGGCGCATATGTTTGTGGCAGCGTTGACGTCGCGGCATAGCACCATCCCACACCGCCCGCAGTCGTAGACCCGTTTGTTGAGGGGCATCGGCTGGCGATGCCCGCACGCGGAGCAGTCTTGGCTGGTGTACGCGGCGTTCACTCTCACATAGTGGATACCAGCTTTCGCGGCTTTGTGTTCCAATATGGCATCGAGAGTGGACCATCGCTGTTCGGACATTCTCTTCGAGAATCTGCGGCCCCGCAGCATTCCCGCAACGTTCAGGTCTTCTACGGCTATCCCGTCATGGTCGGTGACCAGCCGGTGGGCGAGCCGGTAGTCGGCGTTGCGGGCCCGTTCTGTTTCTCTGCGCCATGCTTTGGCGAGCGCCTTGCGTTTCTTCGCCCGGGTTCGGGATCCTTTCTTGGCGCGGGAGAGGGCACGCTGACGGCGTTTGATGACCGCCAAGTCCGGTTCCGTCGCCTTCACGTAGCGGCCGTCGCACAACGCCAGGCGGTTGGTGAGACCTTTGTCGATCCCTACCGGATTCGCTGGTTCCCCAGTAGGTTCCGGAACAGGTGGGACCCGGAACACTGCGTGGAGTTCCACCCGCAGCGACGTGCGGACAATCCGCAGCTCCACCAACCTGCCCTCATCGAGTGCGGTGCGGAGCCGTCCGCCGCGGTCCGCGAAACGCACCGACGGGACCCCTTTTATCCGCAGGCGCCACCACCTACCCCCCTCCCCGGGCGCACGGACCATCGACGGGGCCGCGTCGGGTATCTCAATCGAACGCCAACGCCGGCGGGACTTGAAACGGGGAAACCCCGCCTTCCTACCCGTGTTGCATTGGTCGTAGAACGCTTGGCGGGTCCGGTCGAAACGGCAGATCACACCCCGCCCCACCCGGTAGTCCAACCCGGCCCACCTGTCGTCTTCGCCCCGCACCTGGGTGAACATCCGCATCAGGTCATAACGAGACATGTCCCGATCCCGGGGGAACTTCGCGTCGACACCCGGGGTGTGCTCCCTCCACCACGCGTAGGTGCCCTTCCACGACTCCAACAACGCGTTGTACATCTCACAGGACCAACCCAGAATCTCATCTAGACGGCGATGCTGACCAGGCGAGAGCTTCGCCGTCAACCGCAGAGTCGTAACCTGACTACCCATAGAATCCCAACATACCGAACCCCTGTGACACGTTTCAGGGGGTGTCCACCCCCCCTGTCAAGTCACGTACATAGGCCCCTACTTGATCGGTGGTACGACACGTGGCCGTATCGGGCCTCAACCGGATCAGGCCTCCCGGTTAGGCTTCCGGCATGGAGAACCACAGCGGGATCCGGAGGCACGACGGGATGCCTCCGTGGATACCCCGGGTCATCGTGCTGGTGGTGCTGGCATCCCTCGGCACCTACATGTTGGTGTGGTCGATTATCCAGCTGAGGGGTTTTCTCCTGGCGGTGCTGCTCTCGCTCTTCGCCTCCTTCGCGCTGGAACCGGGTGTCGACTTCCTGGCCAGGCGGGGATGGCGTCGGGGACTGGCGACCAGTCTGGTGTTCGCGGTGGTTACCGTCGCCGGGCTGGTGTTCGCCGCGGTCACCTTCCCGCCGATGGTGGTGGAGATCGCCTCCCTGATATCCAACGTCCCCGGCTGGTTGACCGACCTGAGCGCCTTCCTGAACGACAGGTTCGGTCTCAACCTGAATCTCTCCAACGTGTCAGCCGGGATGCTCGACCTCCAAGGCTCGTTCCAGACCTACGCCTCTTCGGTGGCGAGCGGCGTGCTGGGCCTGGGCGCCCAGGCGGTCAACCTGTTGCTGCAGCTGTTCACCATGGCGCTGTTCACCTTCTACCTGCTGGCGGACGGGCCCCGCTTCCGCAGGCAGGTGCTGTCCCTCGTGCGTCCGGAGCGTCAGGCCGAGGTGAGCCGCATTTGGGAGATCGCTATCCGCAAGACCGGCGGCTACGTCTACTCCCGGGCTCTCCTGGCGCTGATCTCGGCGGTATTCACCTACATCTTCCTGCTGATCGTGGGAGTTCCTTACGCGGTGGCACTGGCGGTGTGGGTTGGGGTGGTCTCGCAGTTCATTCCGGCTGTCGGCACCTACCTGGCGGCGCTGCTTCCGGTGCTGGTGGCTCTGACCGTGCGGCCGATCACCGCGGTGGTCGTGATCGTCGGGCTGGTGGTGTACCAGCAGATCGAGAACATGTTCCTCTCTCCTCGCATCACCGCCCGCACGATGTCGCTCCATCCGGCAGTGGCGTTCGGATCGGTGCTGGTCGGGACAACCCTCCTCGGGCCCGTCGGCGCTCTGGTGGCCCTTCCTGCAACGGCGATCATCCAGGCGTTCGTCTCCACCTACGTAGACGAGTCGCCCCTCGGTGCGGATCCTGAGCCGCCCGCGGGCGAAACCGAGCCACCTGCCGGAGACGCGGACGGCAGTTGAAACCTCCTTTCAGGTTGTCCTTCCAGCTCTCCGATCTTCCTCTAATAAAGGAAGATCTTCTCTATGTAAAGGAATAACGGAAAGGTTGTTCTTTCCCGTGCTCGACGAAACGGAACTGAAGATCCATCGTTGCAGTTGGTGGCGTTCAGAACCGTCTGCGGCATCGGCCGTACGAACCAGACCGCCGGGACGCTTGCAGTGGATGGTTTCTTGAACCGACTCCATCCGGTCCGCCAGGATCCGGACGGCGGCTAGCCGTAACCGTCTACCGTTCCTGGTAGCCGGATAGGAGGGGCAGTGGCACAGTTCGATATCGATGCGATGCTGGAACGGTTCCGAGACCGCGCGGAGGCCGTGCGCCGGCGTCCGCTGCCTCCAGTGGCGGGCGAAGGCCGGAGGGCGTTCATCGAGCAGGCCGAGGCGGACTACACCGACTTCGCTCTCGTCGGAGGCGCGATCTGGTCGGTGGAGGACGATCACCTGGTCCTGCGAATCCCGCTCGCGGGCGGGTAGCCGATGGACGTAGGTACCTGGATCGAATCGCTTCGCGCCGAGGGCCGGCGTATGGCCGATGTCGCCGCCGGCCTGTCCCTGGACGATGCGGTGCCTTCCTGCCCTGAGTGGAACGTACGCCAACTGTTGCGCCACACAGGATGGGTGCATCGATGGGCAGGCGCCATGGTCCGGGATGCCAGGCCGGAGCCTCCCGGCCGCGATGAATTGCTCCCTGGCGGCTGGCCCACTGAAGACGGGCTGATGGATTGGTTCCGGGACGGCCACCGCCGACTGGTGTCGGCCCTGGAATCAGCCCCTGATGATCTCGACTGCTGGACCTTTATGCAGATGCCCGATCCTCGGGCATTCTGGGCGCGGCGCCAGGCTCACGAGACCGCGATCCATCGAGTTGACGCTGAGCTGGTCGCCGGCGCCGCCACCGGCTTCGAAACGGAACACGCCGCGGATGGGATCGACGAGTTGGCGGTGTTCTTCATTTCCCGTCCCGACCGCGGTCCGAGAGCTCCCGAGGTCAAGACCCTCAGGGTGGTTGCCGCCGATGCGGGCCGGTACTGGACCGTCACCTTCGGGCCGGACGATTCGGGCGGCCGCGCAGGGGGAGAGCGGCCGGCGGATTGCACCGTGACCGGCCGGGCCTCCGACCTGTACCTGTACCTCTGGAACCGGATCCCGCCCGATAGCCTCCGGATAGACGGCCAGGGAGACGTGCTGGGCTACTGGAGCGAGACCTCGTTCTGAGGGCCGCCGGCGCGCGCCGGGTTGCTTCGGCGGGCAGACCGCTAGATCGGTGCGCCGCCATTCCCGCGGATCGTCCCATGATCCGATTAACTTTGGCTCGTGTTTGTGACATACGGCACCGGTAGGCGATGCAGCAGTATCTGAGCCTGCTGGAAGAGGTCAGGTACGAGGGGACCCTGAAGGAGGACCGGACCGGCGTCGGCACCTACAGCCTCTTCGGACGCCAGCTCCGCTTCGACCTCGAAGAGGGTTTCCCGCTGCTCACCACCAAGAAGGTACACCTGCGCTCGGTGATCCACGAGCTCCTGTGGTTCCTGGCCGGCGATTCCAACGTCCGGTATCTGCAGCAGAACGGGGTGTCCATATGGGACGCCTGGGCCGACCCTGCCACCGGCGACCTGGGTCCTGTCTACGGTGTGCAGTGGCGGAGTTGGACGGGGGCCGACGGCCGGACCATCGACCAGCTGGCCGACGTGGTGGACCGGATCCGGACCGACCCCGATTCCAGGCGGCTGGTGGTCTCGGCCTGGAACGTGTCCGACCTGCCGGAGATGGCGCTCCCGCCCTGCCATGTGATGTTCCAGTTCTACGTGACCAATGGTCGCCTGAGCCTCCAGCTCTACCAGCGCAGCGCCGACATCTTCCTCGGCGTGCCCTTCAACATCGCTTCGTACGCCCTGCTCCTGATGATGGTGGCCAGGGCGACCGGTCTCCTCCCGGGAGAGTTCGTCCATACCTTCGGCGATGTTCACCTGTACAGGAACCATCTCGAGCAGGCCGATCTGCAGCTCCGGCGGCGACCCAGGCCGCTCCCGTCGGTGGTCCTTCCCGACCGGACGGATCTGTTCTCCTACGAGTACGAGGACATCCGGGTGACCGGATACGACCCCCATCCGGCCATCCGGGCCCCGGTAGCCGTCTGAGCGTCGGCCCGGGTCACGCGGCCTGGCCTGCGGAAGGCCGCGAGCAACGTTGACGTCTAATCTTCTGGGCCACGGATCGGTACCGGACCACCCGGACCGCAACCAGGAGCATGAATGAAGATCGTCGTGGTAGGCCCGGGACGGGCCGGTGGATCGCTGGCGGTGGCCGCTCGAACCGCCGGTCATGAGTTGGTGGGCCTGTTCGGCCGCCATACCCGCAACCAGCAGCTGGCCGACCGGCTAGGAGTCCGGCTCCGGCTCATCGGCGAGCCGCTGCCGGAGGCCGATCTGCTGGTGGTGGCGGTCCGGGACGATGCCCTGGCCGAGGTCGCCGCAACCCTGTCTGCGCTGGCGGGTCGGGTACGCGGCGCCATCCATCTCTCCGGCCTCACATCGGTCCGAGCGATGGACCCGTTAGGAGATGCCGGCCTGGCGACCGGTAGCTTTCACCCGCTGCAGACCCTGGCCGGCTGGCAGGCCGGATCGCTCGCTCTGCCGGGTGCGTACGTCGGGATAACCGCGGCCGAGGATTGGGCCACGGAGCTGGAGATCTTCGCCAGGTCGATGGGCTGCCGACCGATCCGGGTGGCGGATGACCGCAAGCCCCTCTACCACGCGGCCGGCGGGGTGGCCGCCAACTACGTCGCGGCGGCGCTCTGCGTGGCGGAGTACATGTTCAGGGAGGCGGACGTCGACCCGGCGGCGGCCCGTCCCATGGTTGAGCAGGCGGTTGCCAACGCCTTTGACCTGGGATTCCGGGAGTCGTTGACCGGGCCGATCTCGCGGGGCGATCTCGGGACCGTCCGGCGCCAGATCGAGGCGGTGGACCGCCACGCCCCGGCCGCATCGGAAGCCTTCCGGGTCCTGACCAGGCTGACCGCCCAGCTGGCCGGGAGGGTCGAGGTGGAGGAGATCCTCCGGCTGGCCGGACCCCCACCGGGAGCACCTCCGTCGCCGGGTCCGGCCACCGAGGGAGGGGGGCCGTCCTGAGGGTGGTGACCACGATGGCGGAGGCCAGGGGGCAGGCCCGCGGCGTGGTGGGACTCGTGCCGACCATGGGCTTTCTCCACGAGGGCCACCTCTCGCTGATGGAGCGTTCCGCGGCGGAGTGCGATCTGACCGTGGCCACGCTTTACGTGAACCCGTTGCAGTTCGACGACCCCGCCGATCTGGCTCGCTATCCGGCCGACCACGACCGTGACCTGGCGCTCGCCGAAGCCTGCGGGGTGGACCTGATGGTCGTACCCGGTCCGGAGGAGATGTTCCCGAGCCCTCCCCTGACCGGGGTGACGGTGGCCGGCATCGGAGAGCGGCTGGAGGGGGAGTTCCGCCCCGGTCACATGACGGGGGTGGCCACCGTAGTGACCAGGCTGCTGGCCGCCCTGCAGCCCGATCGCGCCTACTTCGGGCGTAAGGATGCCCAGCAGCTGGCCGTGGTGACCCGGCTGGTCCGGGACCTGGGTTTTCCGGTCGAGGTGGTGGGTTGCCCGCTGGTGAGGGAGGTCGATGGCTTGGCTCTGTCGTCGCGCAACGTGTTGCTGGGAAGGCGCCGGCCCAAGGCTCTGGCCCTGTCGCGCGGCCTGATGGAGGCGGCCGACCGGTTCGACCAGGGTGAGCGGAGAGCTACGGCGCTGGAGGCGGCGGTGCGGAGCGCGGTTCCGTACGATGCGGTGGAGTACGCGCGGCTGTGCGAGTCCGCCACGATGACCCGGGCGACCATGGCCGAGGGCGAGACGGTTCTGGTGGCGGCGGCGCGCTTCGGTCCGGTCCGGATCATCGATAACGTGTGCCTGGTCGCCGACCGGCGCGGTGCGTCGGCGGACCGCGGAGTCAGGCTGGGTCATCCCAGCCTCATTTACGGATCGGAGTGAACCATGATCGCTGGTGATCAGGGCACGGAACCGCCGGGCGGAGAGGCCTGACTGTGTTCCTGGCGATCGACATCGGTAACACCCAGACCGTGATCGGACTGTTCGACGGGCCTGACATAGTTGCTCGGTGGCGCGTGTCTAGCGGTCGGGAACGGACCGAGGACGAGTTCACGATCCTGTTGCGGGGCCTGCTGGGCCCGGCCGGCTACCGCGCCGGCGACTTCGAGGGGGCGGCCATGTCGTCGGTGGTTCCTCCGGTGGCCACAGCCTTGCGCTCCTCGCTGGAGAAGCTGGTCGGATCACGGGTCCTGGTGGTGGGACCGGGGGTCCGGACCGGTATGGCCATCAAGATCGACAATCCGCGAGAGGTAGGGGCCGACAGGGTGGTCAACTCCGTGGCGGCGCGGGAGCGTTACGGCGCCCCGGCGGTGGTGGTGGACTTCGGAACCGCTACGACGTTCGATGTGGTGGATGGCGGCGGCGCTTACATCGGTGGCGCCATCGCTCCCGGGCTCGAAGTCTCGATGGATGCGCTGGTGTCAGCTACGGCGGCCCTCCGGCGGGTGGACCTGGTGGAGCCCCGGTCCGTGGTGGGTAGGGGCACCGTGGAAGCGATCCAGAGTGGGCTGCTGTACGGCCATGCAGGCCTGGTCGATGGAATACTGGCCCGGATCCTCGAAGAGGTGGCGGAAGCAGGCGGCGGGAAGGTGGCGACGGTGGCCACCGGCGGGATCGCCTCGGTCATCGTCCCGATGTCGCGGTTGGTTAGCACCGTCGACCCCACCCTCACACTTGAAGGGCTCCGGCTCGTATGGGAGATCAATCTCTAGTTGTTAGTTGTTAGTTGCAACGCTGGATGATACTGACCACTGACCGGTGACCACTTCGAAATAATCAACTTGCCGTGCAGGGCTTTCTGCCGGGGCGAGTAGCCTTTCCGACCGATGGCAGCGCCCGAGACACCACCTGAGAGCGAGGTTCCCGAGGGGGCCGGTCTCGCCGAGCACCCACTCACCTCCCGCCGGCTCGACAAGGTCACCCGGCTGCGTGACCGGGGCGTGGAGCCGTACCCGCTGGGATACGACCGGGACGCGGCCGCCGCAGACCTGCGCGAGCGGTACGGCAGCTTGGAGCCGGACACCAGGACCGGGGTAGAGGTCCGGGTGGCCGGACGCCTCATGAACACCAGGCGCCTCGGCCGGCTGATCTTCGGCGTGCTCCAGGACCATTCGGGACAGATCCAGCTGTTCGCGGAGGCCGGGGGTCTCGGCGAGGACGGGCTGGCCGCATTCGAGGATCTGGATCAGGGCGATTGGATCTGGGCCCGGGGGGAGGTAATGACCACCCGGCGTGGCGAGTTGAGCGTCCACCTGGCCGAATTCGTATTGCTTGCCAAGAGCCTGAGGCCCCTGCCGGCCAAGTGGCACGGGCTCAAGGACACCGAGGTCCGGTTCCGCCGCCGCGAGCTGGACCTGCTGGTCAACCCTGAGTCCCGGCGCATCGCCGAGGTCCGGGCCGGGGTCGTGTCCGAGTTGCGTAGCCAGTTCGAGGACCGCGGTTTCGTGGAAGTCGAGACCCCCGTGCTGCAGGTTCAGGCGGGCGGGGCACTGGCTCGTCCGTTCGAGACCTACCACAACGCGCTCGGGCTACCGATGTACTTGCGGATCGCCACAGAGCTGCACCTCAAGCGGCTGGTCGTGGGCGGCATGGAGCGCGTGTTCGAGCTGGGTCGGGTGTTCCGGAACGAGGGAATCGACGCCAAGCACAACCCGGAGTTCACCACGCTCGAGGCCTACCAGGCGCTGGCCGACTACCACGACATCATGCGCCTGATGGAGGAGGTTATCCCCGCTGTGGCGGAGCGGGTGATCGGCACCACCCAACTCACCTACCAGGGCCGCCCGCTCGATCTGCGGCCTCCCTACCGGCGAGTACCCATGCTCGAGCTGGTGTCCGAGGCGCTGGGCGCCGCCATCACCCCGTCCACTCCCGTCACCGAGCTACGAGCCCTGTCCGGGGCGGCCGGGTTACAAACCGACCCGGATTGGGGATTCGGAAAGTTGGTCGAGGAGGTGTTCGACCAGCGTGTTGAGCAGCAACTGTGGGCGCCCACCTTCGTGACCGACCATCCCATCGACATTTCTCCGCTGGCCCGGCAGCACCGTTCGGTCGAAGGCTTGGTGGAACGTTTCGAGCTCTACATCGCCGGCGCCGAGTACGTGGACGCGTTCACCGAGCTCAACGATCCGCTTGATCAGCGGGCGCGGTTCGAGGCTCAGGCGGCAGCCCGCGCGGCCGGGGATCATACCGCCCACCCCGTGGACGAGGGCTTCCTTCAGGCGCTGGAGCTGGGCATGCCCCCCACGGGAGGTCTGGGCATCGGCGTCGATCGGCTGGTGATGCTGTTGACCGGCCAGAGAAACCTTCGCGAGGTGGTCCTCTTCCCCCATTTGCGCCCGGAGGCCCCACCTGCCTAGTTGCTAGTTGGTGGTTTGTAGTTGCTAGTGGACGTGAAGGTAAAGACCTAACTAACAATCAGTGGGGATCAGACTGCCTGGACGGATCCCACCCGATCGACCAGGAATTCGCCCATCTGCCGGAAAACCTCCCGTGCCTGGATGTCGGGCAGGCCGGCGGTGGCGGCTGAGGCTCTGGCGAGTCGGTCCCGGCACTCGTCGAGCACCCGCCGCACGTAGCCGCCCTCGATGACCAGTCCGATCACCTCATCCACCACATCCTCGGTGACATGGCCCTCCTGTCGCAAGAGGGCCATGATCCGGCTCCCGGACGACCCTTCCAGGGCATAAAGCACCGGAAGCGTGTATACGCCCTGGCGGATGTCGCTCCCCGTCGGCTTACCGAGTTCCTCTTCGGTGGACACCAGGTCGAGGGCGTCGTCGGTCAGCTGGAATACCATCCCCAGCTCCCAGGTGGCGGTGGACACCGCCTCGATCGTTCCGTTCGCGGCATCGGCGGCCAGCGCACCCAGCCGGGCCGCCGTCCTGATGAGGCTGGCGGTCTTGCCCCCGATCACCCGGTAATGATCGGCTGGTCCGTGGCTGACATCACCGGTGAGCCGGAGTTCCAGAGCTTGGCCGGTCACCAGCTCCCGGTAGGTGTGCGCCAGGAGCTCGACCGATGCCATGCCCAGGTAAGTAGCAGCGATCTCCGATGCCCTGGCGATGAGGAAGTCGCCGGCCAGGATGGCGAGCGAGTTGTCCCACCTGGCGTTGACCGACGCCGTACCGCGCCGGGTGTCGGCGCCGTCCATCACGTCGTCGTGGTACATGGATCCGATATGGATCAGCTCCACCGCCGCGCCGGCCTCGATCAGCCGACGGTCGCGGCTGGGCCCGAACTCACCGGCCAGCTGGGTGAGGACCGGCCGGTATCGCTTGCCTCCCGCAAGCAGCAGGTGCTGGGCGATCTCGGTGAGAAAGCCGTCACCGGCCTGGGAGACATGGAGCAGCCGTTGCTCGACGCGCTCCATTCGCTCCCAGACTCCGGGAATCTCGATCAGGTTCCTGATGGTGTCGGTGGACATCGCATCCGTTCGCAGCCGCAAATCAGCGCCGTATGGTAAGCGGATCGCGCCACTCTTCAGCATCGGGTTGTCACCGCCTTGCGTTATAGTCGCCGGTTACCGGGATCAGCTCTTCTAAGCTTGTATCCTGTATAGCCAGAGCCGCCGAGTTGGAGGTCTACCGCCAGTGTTCGAACGCTTCACCGACAGGGCTCGCAGAGTAGTGGTCCTGGCCCAGGAGGAAGCGCGGCTGCTCAACCATAACTACATCGGTACCGAGCACATCCTCCTCGGTCTCATCCACGAGGGCGAGGGGGTCGCCGCCCGAGGTCTGCTGAACCTCGGCATCCGGCTGGATTCCGTGCGTAGCCAGGTGGTGGAGACCATCGGGCAGGGACACCAGTCCCCGGCCGGCCACATCCCGTTCACTCCCCGGGCGAAGAAGGTCCTGGAGTTGAGCCTACGGGAGGCCTTGCAGCTGGGACATAACTACATCGGCACCGAGCACATCCTCCTCGGCCTGATCCGGGAGGGGGACGGCGTGGCCGCCCAGGTGCTGGAGAAGTTGGGCGCCGACCTGCCCAGGGTGCGCCATACGATCATCCAACTCCTCTCCGGCGGTTCGGGGGACGAGCCCGCCCGTGCCGGCACCGCTCCGTCCGGTAGGGGTTCGTCCCAATCGGGTTCCACCGTGCTCGACCAGTTCGGACGCAACCTCACCCAGATGGCCCGTGACCATGCGCTCGATCCGGTGATCGGTCGCTACCCCGAGATCGAACGGGTCATGCAGATTCTCTCGCGACGCTCCAAGAACAATCCGGTCCTGATCGGTGAGCCCGGTGTGGGTAAAACGGCGATCGTGGAGGGCTTGGCCCAGCGGATCGTGGCGGGAGAAGTCCCCGATACCCTGAACACCAAGCAGATATACACCCTCGACCTGGGCGCTCTGGTGGCCGGGTCCCGCTATCGCGGCGACTTCGAGGAGCGTCTGAAGAAGGTCCTGAAGGAGATCAAGAACCGGGGAGACATCGTCCTCTTCATCGACGAGATCCACACGCTGGTCGGTGCGGGGGCGGCGGAGGGCGCCATCGACGCCGCCAGCATTCTCAAGCCCATGCTTGCCAGGGGCGAGCTGCAGACGGTGGGGGCGACCACTCTGGAGGAGTACCGCAAGTACCTGGAGAAGGACTCCGCCCTGGAGCGCCGGTTCCAGCCCATCTATGTGGAGGAGCCCTCCGTCGCCGAGACGGTCCTGATCCTGCACGGGCTCAAGGACCGGTACGAGGCCCATCACTCGGTGCGTTTCACCGATAGCGCGCTGAAGACGGCCGCCACCCTTGCCGACCGATATATCTCGGATCGCTTCCTCCCCGACAAGGCCATCGACCTGATCGACGAGGCGGGCAGCCGCAATCGTATCTTCCGCAGTTCCTCGAGTCCCCAGATCCGCCAGATCGACGACCAGTTGAGCGCCGTGCGTAACGACAAGATGGAAGCGGTCTCCGCTCAGCAGTTCGAGCGGGCGGCTCAACTCCGCGACCAGGAACGGGCGCTGATCTCCGACCGGGCCCGTTACAAGGCCGAATCGGCCGAATCGTCCGTCGTCGTGGACGACACCCTCATCGATGAGGACGAGATCGCCGATGTGCTCGCCCAGTGGACCGGCATCCCGGTCCATCGGCTCACGGAGGAGGAGACCGCCCGGCTGGTCCACATGGAGGAGGAACTCCACAAGCGGATCATCGGGCAGCACGACGGGATCTCGGCGGTGAGCCGGGCCATCCGCCGGACCAGGGCAGGCCTCAAGGACCCGAAGCGGCCGAGTGGTTCGTTCATCTTCCTCGGGCCGTCCGGGGTGGGAAAGACAGAGACCGCCAAGGCCCTGGCGGAGTTCCTGTTCGGCGACGAGGACTCTCTCATCCAGCTCGACATGTCCGAGTACATGGAGAAGCACACGGTGAGCCGTCTGGTCGGGTCGCCACCCGGTTACGTGGGTTACGACGAGGGTGGCCAGCTCACCGAGGCGGTGCGCCGCAAGCCATTCTCGGTGGTCCTGTTCGATGAGATCGAGAAGGCCCACTCCGACGTCTTCAACACGCTTCTCCAGATCCTGGAGGACGGTCGCCTGACCGATGCTCAGGGTCGGGCGGTGGACTTCAAGAACACGGTGATCATCATGACCTCCAATCTCGGGTCCGAGTCGTTGCGCAAGAAGTCGGTGGGATTCCAGCAGGAGAGCGACGAGATCAGCTATGAGAAGATGAAGGAGAAGCTGACCGACAACCTGAAGAAGCACTTCCGGCCCGAGTTCCTCAACCGGATCGACGAGGTGATCGTCTTCCACCAGTTGACCGGGGAGGAGGTCAAGCAGATCGTGGACCTGATGCTGGTGCGGGACCGGGAGCAGTTGGCCACTCAATCCCTCGACCTGGTGCTCAGCGACGCCGCCAAGACCTTCCTGGTCTCCGTGGGCTACGACCGGGAACTGGGCGCCCGTCCCTTGCGCAGGGCCATCCAGCGGTACCTGGAGGATCCGCTGGCCGAGCAGGTGCTGCTGGGCGAATACCGGCCCGGCACCACCATCGTGGTAGATGTCGATCCCGACGGCGGGACGCTCATCTTCGAGATGGTCGACACTCCTGACAGCCCCCCGTTGGACCTGGTCGACTCCGGCTCGTAATAGTTGGTAGTTATCAGTCGGTAGTTACTAGTCATAGTTGCGACTTACTTCCGGAGCGAAGCAGGCTCCGGCTTTCGATGGCGCCTCGCCGGCCAGGGGCCGCTGCCCACTGGCTACCGGAGGGCGAGAGGCGTAGAATGTTCACCCCACCCGTCCCTGTATATCAGGGCCTGAAGTAAAGGATCCGACACATCATGCGCGTTAAGACCAGGCTGTTGATCGTGCTGGCGGCTTTCGGGCTGCTGGCGGCGGCTTGCGGTGGCGATGATACGCCCGCAACGACCGCAGCCCAGGCCCCCTCCGCGACCTCCGCAACCACTCAGGCCCCGGCAGGTGATCCCATCAGCGTCGGTTTGGTCTATGACATCGGTGGTCGGGGTGATCAGTCGTTCAACGATGCGGCGGCGGCGGGCCTGGATAAGGCTGCGGCGGAGTTGGGGGTCTCTACTTCGGAGGCGTCGGCCAACGAGGACGG
>MKWU01000321.1_pt1 | contig 91594 bp, 124 predicted proteins | sample 809101 | NCBI WGS metagenome assembly MKWU01 (sample SAMN05860141, study PRJNA318959) | sponge metagenome | host: Aplysina aerophoba | place: Slovenia: Piran, Adriatic Sea, Gulf of Piran | collected 2013-05-07
CCTGCAAAGAAGCCCTGGCAATGGAAGCAGTCACATAACCGGAGGGCAGATGCTGCTATCGTACCCAGGTGAACTGTCAGTTATCAACCAGCAAGTGTCATAGATTAGTACCCATTAGAACAGATTAATGTAGATTTCTGCCGGCAGTCATAAGCCCCCGGAAGCCCGACGGGCTGAACCGGACCAGCAGGGACGGCTTGCGCCGTCCCGCTGGATTGAAGACGGCCGCACAGCGGGCCGTCCGGTCGATGAGAAATTTTGGAAAGTTCGGGGCCAGGCAAAAGTCAAGAAGACGAAAGGCGTGACGCCCGGCAAATCTGACAAAATAAGAGAGGTGAAATCATCATGGCTAACTACTGCGACAACAACCTGTACATCACCGGCGAGCCGGAACAGCTGGCCCGCTTCATCGAGAAGGCAAGGGGTCCCAAGACCGACCTGTCCCTGCAGAGCATCAAGCCCATGCCCGAAGACCTGCGCTACGCGAACATCAGCTCGCAGAGCGAGGAAGAATCGCAATGGCTCTATGACGAATACGGCGCCGCCGACTCCTTCAACTGGCGGATGATCAACTGGGGCACCGGCCGCGAGATCTCCATATCCTGCCTGGACGTCAAGGAAGACGGCAGCGCGGTATACCACTTCCGGACCGCCTGGGAACCCATCGGAGCGCGCCTGCTGCGGAGCATCACCAGCGAATTCCCCGGCCTGAAGGCCGAGGTCCGCTACGCCGAGCCCGGACGCTGCTTCAGCGGCCTGACCATCTCCCGCGACGGCTGGATAACGGAAGAGAGCAGGGAACCCTACGACCCGATGGAAGACAACGACGAGTAGCCGAAGGGCGCCAGCGCCGCCGATACCGGCAAGAAAGGAGAAACCAGCAACCATGACCACGATGAGAGAACCACAGGGCGACCAGCCGGTGAAAATATCCGCCGACCCGCTGGAATACAACCTGGAAACCGAACCGGAGGGCCCGGTGGTACTAACGCTGACCGAGTGCCGACGCTGCAACTGCAGCCTGGACTCGGACAAGACGCTGGAGGACATCAGGCTGATGGAGGAACGGCTACCGGCCGCCATGTTCCGGTTCGAAACGGCGCTGACCGACGGCTGCCCCAACTGCCAGGATTTCAGCGACCACGACCTGCTGGTCATCGAGGAGAAGGAAAGCATGAACGCCTACCTGTCCACGATGCCGATGCAGTGGCACGACCCTGAGGAGATGGAGGAGCACCAACGGCTGGTGAAAAGGTGGACCGAGCTGGGCATCTGGCAGACCCCCGAAGAACGAAGGGCCGAACGGCAGGCACGGAACCGGCTGGCAGCCCGGCAGCTCCAGCCGGCCAGCCGGGTGGAACGGGAACCCGTCGCCGCGGGCGAGCTGCCCTTCTGACGGGCCCCCAAAATTACGAGCTCCATTAGCTCAGTGGCAGAGCGCCTGGCTTCCAACCAGGATACACCGGTTCGAGCCCGGTATGGGGCTCCAAGGAAGAGCAGACCGAAAAACCACGCACCGGAAAGGATACTTTGGAAAATACACAACCGGACACAAGGATGCAGGAGCTGGCCGCACTCCTGCTGGAAAAATCCCGCGAGGGCAGAATCAGATGGCTGAACGGCCTGCGACGGAACGAGTACATCGCGGGGGTCGAGGACCTGAACTTCAGGATCTCCGGCAACCAGGGAAACCTGGAGCTGATCCTGATAGATGATAAGGCAAACCGCGCCGGCGAGGCCACGCCGGACGACGGCCCGGACATGACAGCAACGTTGAAGGAAATCCTAGCCCTGGCCGAGGAGCAGGTGAGAAACCGGACCATCCGGAAGGCCACCCAGTACCTTCAGGAACTGGAGCGGGAGAAGCCCGCCGAGGAGGGCCAGGAGACACTGAGGAAAGGCTGGACCAGAATACTGCCGTTCCGGCTCCCCGGAGCCCGCAGGGCCAGAAGGGAAAATTGAGCGACCGCGGGCTCACGAAGCGGGAGTAGAGGAAGACTCCAATGAAGCAACATATCCACATGATCACAGTACGATACGCCGAGCAGCTTAAACCCGGCCTGACTCACCTGGCCGGCGACTGCCTGCAGTGCGGGCAAACAATCTCCCTGTATCGCCGCTGAAAACTGGTCACCGGAAAAGCTGCAACAGCGCGGCACAAGGAATTGCCCTAACGGGAAATAAATAACCCGCCCGACGGCGGGAAAGGAGACGACAAACAGAGGATGACCACGATTGCAACAGCCGAAAAGGCCGCGCTGGACGAAAGGGCAGAGCGACAGCTCCGGAACATGAGGGCGCTGCTCGGGCCTATCTACGATAACCGCAGGGCCCTGTCCATCGTCATGGAACAGAAGGTAGAACGCTGGAGCGAGGACGCCGCCGCCCACAACGACCGGCACGGCGCGGCCGCCCTGCAGGCGGCAAGAAGGGCCCACGCCGCGGCGCTGGCATACCGGAACACCTTCAGCGAGGAGGAGGAAAGCGAGGCCCGAAACCTGCTCTGCCAGGCCATGGAAGACCTGTGCCGCCAGGAGACGGCAGCCGACGCGGCCCGCGCCTGCTAAAAGCCGTCACGACGTCCCAACATAAGAGCGTCCCGCCATAACAACGTCCCGCCATAACCACGTCCAACCGTCAGGGAATCCAGACTAACCGGCGGCAGGACGCCTTGCCATCACCACGGCGCCACGCGCCCCCGTAGCTCAAACGGACAGAGCATCAGACTTCTAATCTGAACGTTGTGGGTTCGAGTCCCACCGAGGGCGCCACTCCCCTTCCAGACGGTGAATAACCCAGCGGCCCAGCCCGGCCGCCACAGGCTATTTTTTTTCAGGCTACGCCAAGGAAAGCGACCCCCGGCGGGGACTTGATATAATCGCACCTGAGAAAAAGGGGCCAGGCAAACTAAAGCAGCAAAGGGAAAACAGGCACGGAAGCAACGGAGAAGAGCGGTGGACGCGGGGCGGGCCAAGCTGAAGGACACCGAATAGCCGATGGAAGCGCTGATCCTGATCATCACCGTGGTAATCATACTGGTAGCCACCCTGTTAGTGACGCCAGGAAGCGGCGTGTTCCCACCGAGAGCCGGCCGACGCCGAAGCCGCTGGGGAACAAGATCCCGCTGGATCGAGCCGGAGCACCTGCCCGGCCAGGCGGAAAGGGACCGGGCGCTGGGACGGACCAGGTTTTACGTCTACGTCCTCGACACAGACATCGGCCCCTACGTCGGCCATTCCTACCACGTCGGGCGCCGCTACGAGGAGCACCTCAGAGGAGAAGTACCCAGTACCGCAGGCGAAAACCCGGAGCTGGTCTGGACCTCCCGACCCTTTGACACCCGGGAAGAGGCAGCCAGTTTCGAAGCAGCAATGAAGGCAATGGCCAGGAAGGGTGACCCCAGATTCGATGAGATCACCCACATCGACTGGTAACCGCCCGTCCACCATCAGAATAAGAGAGAACACAGGGAGAAGAACCCCCATGGGAATGTTCAGCGTGAGGATAGAGGTAACCAGCGTAACCGGCCAGACCTTCGAGGAGGTGGACGCCATCGTGGACACGGGCAGCGACTGGTCCACAATTCCAAGAGTGATCCTGGAACGGGCAGGAGTCCCCGTCACCAGGCAGGCCGTATCCCTGATGGCCGACGGCCGACAGACCAACAGCGACGCCGGCTGGGCAAAAATGAGGCTGGAGGGACAGGAGATCTATGCGCCCGTAATCTTCGGGGAGCAGGGCGAGGCAACGCTCCTGGGAGCAACCGCGCTGGAGGGAGCAGCCCTCGGCGTCGACGCCAACAACCAGCGGCTGATTCCGGTCACGCTGCGCCGCTATTGAAAACGACACAACAGGGTCAGGATGCCACCGATAGAGGGGGCCCCGCACGGCGAGGGCCCTTTTTTATTTCTGCCAGCCCGCAGAAAGGGAAGGATGAACTCAGACCACGCGGGAGGGAATTTGACCGGCGCCAACCCAGCCGAGAGCAACACGGCCACTGCCACCGCCGCCGAGCGGCGCAGGGAGAGACTCAGCCGGCGGCCACCCACCAAGCTGGCCCTGATGGGCCGCCTCACCATCGACAAGATGATGGAGCTCTGGCCCTGGGGCCCGCCCCACGCCCTGCCCCAGTACCGCTACTGGGAACTTTCCATCAGCTGCGACTGCGCCAACCGCAGCCACCGGCGGAAGGACTGCCCGGTGCGCGGTATGACCGAATGCCACATCTGCAAGCGGGCCTACGAGCCCAACGGAACCCTGTTCGAATACTGCCGCTACCGAGAATCTGATGAAATCTGATACTCCAGCTTTGCCGGAGCCCAGACTCCAGGACCAGGTTCCCTTGACGCTTCACAGGCCACTGCCGGCGCCGCCGGTCTTACACGGTCTCCACGTCCTGTCACCGGGAAGCTCAAACCCGGCCAGTTACTGAGATTCAGAGCGGCGTTGTAATCGCGGTTGTTCAGAACTCCACAACCGCCACACCACCACGCCCGCTCAGAAAGCGTGAGGTCTTCATTCCTCCAACGGCAGTGGGCGCACAGTTTAGACGACGCGAACCACCGGTCCGCCTTCACGTACTCGGCGCCGTACCACAGGCACTTGTACTCCAGCCTGGTCAGGAAGCCTGACATCCCCGCATCGGCAACGGCCCGGGCCAGCCGCCGGTTGCGGATCATCCCTGTCACGTTCAGCGTTTCGACCACCACGCGGCCCGCCGACTTGGCTATCGCCGTCGTGGCCTTGTGATGGTTGTCATTCCGCACGTTAACAACCCGGGCGTGGAGACGCCGCCGCCTGGCCTGCAGCCGCTCGCGTCGCTTGGAATGATTGCCCTTGCCATGAACTTTCCGACTGCGGGCAATCGCCCTGTCAACACGCCGCAGTTTCTTCAAACCGCTGGTCAACGCCTTCGGGTTCTCTACCACCATGCCGTCGGAACAGGTGGCCATGGTTCCTACGCCCACGTCTACGCCTATGGTTGGACCTTCTTTCACCGGCGGCAACTCCTGTCCATCCTCAACACAGAAGGACGCAAACCACGTCCCCGCAGTCCGGTTGATGGTAACTTCGCGGATGGAACCTGCAAAACGCAGCTCCTCGACCATCGCCACCCAGCCGATCCTGGGCAGGATGACCACCCTGCCGTCCACTTTCACCGTGCCAGGCCCGTTGTCTGCCCGAAAACCCTGCTCATGTTTACGTCGCTTGAAACGGGGAAAGCCCACACGGCGACCCTGACGCCGACCGGCCTTCACCTTCCGCCGGTACTCCCCCCAGTTCTCCGCGGACTGGCCGAAGTCTATGATGGCGTACTTGGCCGCGTTCTGGGACAGTTCCCTTCCCCAAGGCGCGATCATGCCCTTGACACGGTTCCACCGTGGCCTAAGTGTCCTTTCGGTCAACCACTCGCCAACTTCCAACCCAGCCTGGAACTCGCCCAGCGCCCAGTTGTAGGCGAACCGGGCGTAGCCAGCGTGCTGGGCGAACCGGGATTCCTGCTCCGCCGTTGGTCTCAACGCTATCCGGTGGGACTTAAGCATAGGGAAAGCCTACCCAATGACCGGCTCCTCCCGCAAGAAGCTGCTGTCAGTAAACTCCACTCGAGCCGTGAAGAATGTCAGATATTACCAAGTATCATCAGATAACAGCAGATTAGAGCCAAGAGTTAAAAGCCCCGAATGCCAGGCCTTCTGGGAGGCGCGGCGCGTCTACCTAGCCCAATGGGCCGCCGAGAATACCGCCGACGGGGCCATGCAGGGAGCGCTGATCTGAGACAAAGGCCGGACCCCGCCCCTTCGGTGATAAGCTGACACGGCCCGAAACCACACCGAGGAGGACAACCATGACCCAGGCCACGGGACACCGGGAGATGCAGCTATACATCTACGGCCGCAGAAACCCCGGGGTATTCACCAAATGGGACACCGTCGGCATTGACTGCCGATGCCAGGAAGAGCGGGCCGGCGGCCTGGTCCACCTCGCCCAGGGCGGCTCCGTCGTGGTTGAATGCCTGCTCTGCGGGACAATGTGGAGCATCGCCGGGATGCCCACCCACGACTGCGGCCCGCTGCCGCCCAAAATCAGCAACCCGGTGGGACAGTTACCCGAATAGAAAAAGGAACCGAGGAGTAAAAGAGTCCAGCGCAGCTGTGATCTGCCGCTCAGGTTCCGGCGCTCCGGAACCGCAACAGGGGAGAAGCCGTCACTTGGTCGTTTGCGGTGGTGGACTTCCGCCCGGGTCGTCGGGGTTGGCGCTCCGATGGCCCTTTTTTATTGACTGAAACCAATCAACATTCCCAGCCGTCACGCCGGAGGGCTAGAAATGACCAGCCGCCGGCGAATCAGGCGCGGAGGAGAGAGACGTGAGCACCGAAGCAACCTACCGGGTAATCTGGGACCGGCCCGACCCCACCATCCTGGAGGCCGCCGCCGAGCTGGCCAGCCACGAGTACGACGTCAGAACCTCCGGGCAGGAGGCCGAGACCAGGGAGATCATCAGCGGGACCCGCCCCGCCTGGTGGCCCGGCTGGCAGGAATCCATCAGCGATATGTCCCGGAGCTGGCCGGACACCGTCTTCACGGTCGAGAGATGGAGCCACGAACCCCACAACCACCTGGCCGCCTACTTCCAGGACGGCCGGAGCTACCAGCTCCAGGTCAACGCTCCGCCCTTCGATCCGGACATGCTGCCCGACCAGAACGGGGCCCGCTGCGCTGGCGCCCCGGTCCAGTACCGGTTCATTGACATCCCCGACGACGCGGGCTCCGAGGGCTGGCGCCGCCAGATGGCCCACGACCACCCGGTGACCGACGCCAACCGCCTGCGCCTCCGGCGGGAGGTCACCTTCATCTGCGGGGCAGACCAACCCCCCGAGCAGGTCCCCAGCTCCGCCGCCGCTTGCATCCACGACGCCGACGAGCAGGGCGCCCACGGCCGCGCCGTGGCGTGGACCTGGCAGTACGAAATACCGGAGGCCAGCGGCCGCGAGCCCTACGACGGCTTCGCCGGCTACCGCGCACCTTGCCTGCAGGAAAGCTACGGAATACAGCTGCCCCAGGTCCACGAGATATTCGGCCTCGGCTGAAACGCGCCGGAACGGTAACCCACGCGGAGACGCTTCAGAAATCAGACAGAGCCACGGCGCCGCACAGGCGGACCGGAACGGGAGAAAAAGCGACATGACCATCAGAGACGAGCCCTGGACTTACGTGCAGATCAGGCTGCACCACTGCGCCACCTGCGGGCTGGCCACCACAGACCAGCTCACGCTGCAGAACCACCTGGCCGAACCCGCGAACCAGGGACACCAGGCAGCCGCCGAGCTGCAGGTCCGGTTCCACGCCCTCCCCGAGGAACAGGGGATGGAGATCACCTACAGCACCGACACGGTGGACTTCGTCCGGCTGGGCCTGCTGCCCGCAGGACCGGCCCGCTGGAGCCAGCAGGCCGAGTGGAGTCCCGACGACGGGGAGACCGGAGAGCTGGCCACCAGGCAGACCCGGGGAGTCACCCTCGAGGTCGTCTGCCACCACTGGCCCCAGGGCGCCGGCCCCGACCACTGGCAACGGGCCCTGGACTACGTCCTGTCGGAGAACGACGCCTACGACCTGCTGTCAAACGACGCCGGGGACTACTTCCACGACCTGAACGACCACGTCCTCACCGGGACCGCATTCCAGTTCGAGCCCGGACGGCGCAACGCCGAAGGCCTGCTCTCCTTCCAGGGCAAGGCAACCAGGTACCGGGCCCACGAAGATCTCCAGGGCTCCGTAACCACCTTCAACCAGGACGAGGACATTGTAGAACAGGTACGGCTGGACATAACCCTGGGCCGTGATCCCGACGGCCTCCTGCTGGGCCGGATGCTGGAAGACGAGGGTTGCACCGAACAGGAGTAACAGAGAACACCGGAACATGAAACCAGGAGATGAGCAGATAGACGCCGCATTCCGCGAACCGCGAAGCTACGTTACCCACACCAGACGGTACCCAGACCCCAGGGACACCGCCTCCGGCGCCGAAGACATAATCGAGCTGGTCCACCAGCGCTTCTATACCAACGACCAGGGACAGCGCCGGCCCACCGACATCCGGACCGCGCTGGGCCGCTGGCAGAACCGGAACGGAGACTACACCGTTGACGAGGACGTCCGAAGCTGGATGAACCAAAGGGGCGGCGGCCGCGAGAGCTGGACCACGCCGCGCAGCATGACCGACGAGCTGACCCGGCTGATCGACCCGGACCTGGACGCCATGCCACCAGCCGAGGAGTTCCCGAGACACCCCTACTGAAAAGGGACGGCAACTACGGCGCGAGATATCGTAAAAAGGCAGGCCTGCGTTCCTGCCACCATTTGAGGCCCTGGCAGAAATCCGTCCCCTGAGCGGAGAACGGGCTGTACGGTGCAGGGCCGACAAGATTGAGAAACAGGAGCGTGAGAAAAATGAATCCCACCAAGAGCCACCAGCACGAGAAGTCCGGCGTTTGGAACGCCGTCAACGACTACGACCGGAGAAACCGGACCTGCTTCGTCTGTGAGCAGCCGATATACGGCTCCACCGCCTTCGGCATCCTAGACCTGCCCATGCACCAGTCCTGCAAGATAACGACGCAGATCACCAGCGAATACTGCCGACGCCCGGCCTGGATGGCCAGCGGCCACTACGAGGTCATAAACGAGGTCTCCGAGGTGATCATGATGGCCCGCCTCGCCCAGCGCGGAGAGCTGGTGAGGGCAACCCGGCAATGGGAAGCGCTGGAGTACGACGACCTGGTAGAACACGGCTGCGGAGACCTGGACGAAATGGTGGTCTGCGTCGACTTCGAATGGGCCCCCGAGGACCTGGTCCGGATGTACCTGGACGCGAACGCCGGAGTTTACCAGAAGAGCAACCTGTGCCTGGTCTGCCAGACGCCCATCGAGAACAGGCCCGCGGAGATCGCGGTCTTCCATCGCCACGAGAGCTGCCAGCTGACCATGCAGATGGCTTACCGGGAGCTGTACGGCGACGAACCCATGCCCACAGGCTACCAGGGCGCCGAGCGGCAGGCCACCGCCGTAAACGTGGCCCGGCTGATCCAGCAGGGCCGGGTCCTCCAGATGCAGGAATGGACCGCCGCGCCGCAGGTCGAAACGCTGGCCCAGGCCGTGTAGCAAAGCCGATGACTACTGAAAGAGCAAAGGAGAGCCATGAACCCGACCCGCACGCGGTCGCCGTGGCCCGGGCCGCCGCCAACGCGGTCAGCCCGGCCCGGGTCGTGCTGTTCGGCTCCAGAGCCAGGGGAGACCACCGGCCCGATTCGAACATCAACCTGCTGGTGATCAGCCGCAATGCCAACCCCGACGGGGCCGCGGACCTGGCCAGAACCGCCGCCAGAAGGTTCATGGAGACCAGCGGTGAGGCCAACCAGCGGCTATCCATCGAGAGCATGTCCCACGCCGACTTCGAGCGGCGCCGCCAGAAGGACGGCGACGTAGCCCACCGGGCCGCCGCCGAGGGGATACCAATCAATTAGTTAAACAAGAGGAGACCAAGAATGCTCAACGAGCAAGCAACCGCCGCGGCGCCCCGCCTGGAATGGGGAATCCGCAACGGCCGACCCGAGGACCACTTGTACGCCGGCGTCGCCCAGGACGGCGTCCACATAGATGCCCAGGTCTTCCCCAGCCGGAAGGGAGGCTGGCGCTGCCACATCTGGACCGGGCTACACCTCTACCAACCCCCATCGTGGGACGAGCCCACGGCGCCGGACCTGGACGGGATTATCAAATGGGCCGAGCGCCACGTAGAACGGGAGCGAAGCCGCATCGAGGAGCATATCCGGCAGCGCCAACGCCCGAACCGCCACTGGACCATGACTGAGGACGGCGAGGCCCTGCCGCAACAATAAAACCAGGAAAGGAAACAGCAATGGCCACACCACCTACATCGGGCGACGGCGCCGCCCTGCAGGAGCCCCTTACGAGGTTTGAACGAGACCGCCATCCGGAGGCTGAACATGCCCTGAAAATCCTAGAGGCGGCCGCCAACGTCAACGAGCTCACCGGAACCCTGATGTTCCCCGGGGCAACCCCCTACGCCCACCGGGCCCTGAAAGCCTGCCTGGAGCAGGCGGAGACGAAGACCCGAGACCACGGACTATCTGTGGTGTCCTTCGACATCGACCTGACGCTGGCCACCGGCGAGCAGGACGAAGAGGGCCTGGTCCTGATAGACCCGGCGGAGATCTCCCGGCTGCAGGCCCTGGGCTATATCGCTGGAACCTGCTCCGACCGCGAGCCCTCGGACCAGCTGAGGCTGATGGAGACCCTGGGGCAGAGCCCCAACTTCGCCATCCCCAAGGAGCTGCTGGAATGGGCCAGAAGGCTCCTGCCCGGCACCATGCACCTGCACGTTGGCGACGACCCCCAGCGCGACAGGGCCGTCGCCCTGGCCGCCGGCTGGAATTACCAGACGCCCGGAGACTACACGCGCCGCGCCGCCAGCGGCCGCCGCCAAGCGAAACTTCCCCGACAGGAGAGAGAGACACCTTGAGCACAAGACCCGAGACCCAGGCCGGACCGGAACCGATGGAGCTGGGCGGGCTGTACACCGTTCCCCACGTCCGGGCCGTCTGGCCCGCAAACACCCCAAACTGGGTTCCGGTGCTGGGCCCCAGGCATAACGACGCCGAGATAATCAACTTCAAGCCGGAGCATTTCCATATAGACTTCCGGTTCGTCACCGACCAGATGCTGGCCGACGCCGAGGCCCTGGTGCCCACCGGCTCCATCTACGCCATCAGCTGGGTATACCAGCAGGTGATCGCCTCCCTGGCGCCCGAAATCGACGACGACGTCCTGGCCCGCCTGACCCCGAAGGGGGAACTGGTCGAGCTGCACACCATGAAGCCGCTGCAAGCGCCCACGGAGAGCTGGTACCAGTTGCTGCCGGCGAAGTACCGACGGGTCTACCCCAACCATCCGACCTACCTGCTGCCCTGGATGAAGGAGCTAGAGAAGGCCTACGCCGACTGCCGCCTGGGGCCCGATTTGAAATGCCCCCACCGGGGCACCGACCTGAGCGGGCTGGAGGTGAAAAACGGCAACCTGACCTGTCCCCTTCACGGCCTCACCTGGAGAGTCAAGACCGGCCGGCTGGAGCCCAGCCCCTGACCCATAGGTGTAGAATAAACAGGGCAAGGCAGACCACCGCAGGGAGGATGAATCGACGATGAACAGAACGACGCCGGAGACCCGACAGCACGAAGCCGCCCGAGTCCAGGCGGAGACGACACCCTGCAGGTTCAGCAGCCAGCAGTACCGCTGGCTGATCGACGCGGGGATCCTGACCACCGAGCACCGGGTCGAGCTGATCGAAGGAGAAATACGCACAATGGCGCCAATGGGACCCGCCCACCGCAGGAGCATGAGAAGGCTGAACACCTGGCTGGTGCTCCACGCCGGAGACGAATACGTGGTCGAAAGCCAGCTGAGCATAGACCTGTCCGAGGCGTTAACCCCCGACCCCGACTTCATTCTCGCCAGGTGGAGGGAGGACGGATATCCCGAAGAGGAAAACCCCGGCAGGGACGACGTCCTGCTGGCCATCGAGGTTGCCGAAAGCTCCCTGGAATACAACCTGGGCGAGAAGGCCCGGGCCTACGCCCGGGCCGGAATAGCCGAACTGTGGGTGGTCGACATACCCCACCGGCAGATCCACGTCTTCATTCACCCCTCCGACGACGGCTACCGGTCCCACGCTCTCGCGGGCGAGGATGAGGCGGTAACCGCCCTGCTGATCCCCAACCTGACGCTGCCGGTCTCCGAAGCGCTCTGACCGACCGGCCCCCCGCCACTACCAGGAAAAAAGAGCCGCAATCGCCGTGAGCGACTGCGGCTCTGCTGCTGCCAACCGCAACCGCCGAAGCCGCCTGACAAGGAGATATTCACCTTGCCGAAAGCCACCACAACACGCAGCCCAGCAGGCCAGATGTCCCTCTTCCCAGAGGAGGCGCCGGAGCCGTCCAGCCCGGAAGAACAGGAGCCGGTAGAAATTCCGGTCGATGTGCCAGCGCCCACGGCCAAGGGGAATCGGCAGAGACCGCTGCCAACGCCGCCGCCAGGCATGACCTGGGAGGCAACCCCAGCCCCGGCCCTGCAGCTGACGCCCCTGCTCCACGAGGCCACCGAGGACGGCCGGTACCACAGGCACACCGCTGGTGGGAGGATCGCCGCAACGCTGGCCAACCTGCGCGAGCTGCGGCAGGAGAACCCCGACCTGACGCCCCGGCAGCTGGCCCAGCTGGCCAGAGAACCCGCGACCGGCCTCAGAGACGATCTGATCGAGCGACTGGCCGCGCTGGACACCGCCGCCGCCGACCCCCGGCTGCTTGAGGAAGAACGGTACCTGCTGAACCAGGACCTGCTGGACGGACGCGACGGCAAGGTCGCCACGGAGGCCCAGGTCGCCGACTTCCTGGCCATGGCCGCCAACCCCGGGCCCGACAGCCGGGTCCTGGACCTGTGCTGCGGCAGCGGCCGCCTGCTGGTACACGCCTGGCTCCACATGCTCCGCCAGACCGAGACGGGAAAGAACCCGATCACCGGACGCCTGCAGGGAATAGAACGCAACATGGACCTGGCCGAGGCCGCCGCCACCGGCCTACGCCTCCACGGCATCACCGGCGCCGGCGTCGCCCAGGCCAACAGCCTGAACCCCGAGGAATGCCACGAGGCCGGCGTGGAGGACGGCCAGTGGGACTTCGTGATCACCAACCTGCCCCTGGGCCTGAAGGTAAGAAAAGACCAGTTCGGATACTACGGCCGAAAGCCGGAGGACATCCTGTACACCGTCAAAAGCAGCCGGGCCAGGATGGACTCCGAGATCCTGATGCTGCAGCGGGTCAGAGACCTGCTGGCCCCAGGCCACGGCCGCGCCGCCCTCATTGTCTCCGACGGCCTGCTGAGCAACAGCAGCGACCGCTTCGCCCGGGACTGGATGATGAACCACCTGGCGCTGGAGGGCGTCATATCCCTGCCCCGCAAGAGCCGGAGCTCCGCCACCGCCAAGACCAGCGTCCTGCTGCTACGCCGGATGGCGCCGGGGGAGACCCAGGCCGACGAATCGCAGATCTTCATGGCCATCTGCGAAAACGACGGCCACGACGGCCGCAAGGAGACCAGCGCCCGATACGCCATTGACCAGAAGGAGGGCGACACCCAGCGGATCGTGATGCTGCACAACGACCTGGTCGATTACATGACCGCCGAGACCAGGCTCAGCGACGGATCCTGGCGGCGGACCAGGCGGATACCGGTCCTGGACGCGAACCACGCCAGCATCCTGTCCCACCTGAACGACTTCCGCCGCGATCCCGCCGGCTGGGAATCGGAACAGGCCGCGGCGACGAGTTAGCAGGAAAGCCCGCGGACCGAAACATAAAAGCAAGGGCCGGATCCGACTCCCCCCAGGAATCAAGCCCAACAGGAACAGGAAAAAATGAACGAAACAACGGAAGCCACCCCCAAGCGCCGGACCATCGCGGCCGAGGCCGCCGCGTCCATCCGGAAGGAACTCAAGGAGGCGGGAATAAAGGTCGATTCGGTGAAAAGCAAAACCTTCGCCGGCGGCGACAGCGTCAACATCAGCATCACCGACGCGCCGCCCGCGGTATACCGGACCGCCAGGGAGATCGCCAGCCGCCACGAGCTGGGCACCTTCGACGGCATGGAAGACATCTACCGCTACCGGCCCGACGACTCGGGGCGACCCCGCGCCAAGTACGTCCACGTCAATAACCAAATGTCCCCGCAGATGCGGGAGAGGATCCACACCTTCCTGATGGACACCCAGACGGACTACGCCGAGAACCCGGAAGGCCACCCGCAGCGCGACTACATATACTGGACCTTCTGCGCCAGCCGGGAATGGCTGCATCCATTCTGGTCCGAAGAGGACCTCGGAGTTGAACTTTAGATGAAAACACTGACCCGACAGCAGCGGATAGTGGCCTACCAGGAAGTATGCCGGCTGGCCGAAGCCAACGCCCTGATCCTCAAGGGCTACGGCGGAGTCCTGACGCTGGTACACCCGGACACCCAGGAACAAGAGGGCGTGATGGACCAGTGTCTCCGGATGGCAGACGCCTCGGAGAAGCCGAAGGCCGAAGCGGGCTAGGCCGGCAGAGGGCCGACAAGGGAAACTGGCCGAGAAAAAGTCGAGATGATGAATGAGCCAAAAAGAGGAAACAGTAAAGACCGAGGAGATGGCCAACTGGCCGGGAACTCCGGGCGAAAGCAGGCTGAAGGCCGCAATTAACCTGCTGGAGGGCAGAACCGCGGTGGAGGACGTAAGTGGAGTCGCCAAAGAGGACGCCAGACAGCTGGAACGCAAGGAAGAAATCGAGGTCTTCAACCTCTGGGCAGAACACGAGCTGGGCAAGCTCTTCCAGATGGAGGACATCACCCTGGAGGCCCTGATCAGGATCGTAAACAACGGAAGCAGCGAGGACTACATCGGCGCGCTGCTGAGCAACAGGGAACCCGGAGACGACGTCGCCATGAGGGCGAGCAAGCTCTTCCGTCTGCCTGACTGGGTTGGTCTGCACCCAATGCTGCCGGAGTTCGAGGGGAAAGAGGCATTGATCATCGGCAACCCGCAGCAGGGGCAGGGCAACTGCATAATTGTGGCCAGCGACCGGATTCTCCAGGCCAGGTCCGCCACCGAGGAAGCGCAGTACCAGGGCCCGATGACCGATGCCCTGTACGATGTCCTGCGCTGGCACGGCGTGAAAAAGGTACATTGGTTGACAGACCCGGACCGACTGCAACACGAAGCGAGAAAATGACCGAGGAGCACTCGGAGTTCTTAAAACAGGAGGAACGGGTTGACTACTGACACCGACCCGAAGCAGGACCCCACGGACCCCCGGAATGACAACGACGAAAACGACAACCCCGCCATCAGCGAGGAGACCTGGGACGAGGCCCGAAGCCTGGCCTGCCGTCTGAGACAGAAGAAGGAAAGCACTAACCAGGGGGAGCAGGATAGCGAGCGGACCCTGCTGATGATGGCCCTCATCGTCGGAGCCAATGCCAACCGGCCCGAGGCGTCGGAACAGTTCACAAACCTTCACCGGGCCGAGATGACGGAGCACTACGCCCAGGCCCTGGAGGAAGGACTCATGCGGGGGTACGACCCCAGGGAATACGCCCACGACCTGCTGGCGCTGGCCGCACTGCTGGCCGGAACCGACGTCAACGGCATCAGGCCGACGGGCAGCCACAGCTTCGAGCACAGCTTCAGGACGCTGGCCAGCGGGGATGAGACCGCGCCGAAGACCCGGCTGAGAATCACGGTCAGCAACCCGCAAGGCGCCGACGTTCCCCTCCAGCACTGGCAGTGGGCCTTCGGATACTTCAGCCAGGAGGAAGACCTGCAGAGCCTGGCCGAGAACAGCATGAGCGACTATTACCACGACACCGACCGGGCGCTGGGAATCACCGGCACCGAGATCGTGATCGACGACGACAGCCTGCAGCCCGCCGCCGAGGCCCCCTGCCTGACCGGCAGAGGCTACATCTTCCACAGCAGCGAAAACCTGCGGGGCCACCTGGTCAACCATACCGACGACGTCCTATGCACCGTCGACCTGAAAATCGAAGTCCTGAATCCCGAAGAGGTGCGAACCGAGCTTCGGCAGTGCGTCTAACCGGCTCCTGAGTGGCAACACCGTCTAAGCGGCTGACCGAAGGCGTCGAAACGGAAGACAGGAGCTGCCACCCAGGCATTATCATAGGGAAGCACCCTTAACATGGAGGCACAGGACAATGCCCTACGGCCACTACTTCGAGACCGAGGAACCCCTGGAAGCAGACCAGGTTGAACGGATAATGAACCTGTCAGGAATTGACATCAAGGAATACCGTGACCCGATTCCGAAGGTCTACGGCGTGGTCCTGACCCCGTACACGATACGCAACCATTGGGAATACATGAGCGGCCAGAACCGCTGCCAAGGCAAATGCCGGGATGAGGACCGGAAGCATGCGAAGTGGGACGACCTGAGCGCCCAGCAGCAGGAGCAATTCACCCAGGAGGTCGTGCGACAGATGAATAACTCCATGCTGGGCCGGGACGCGGAGGAGTTCGTGATCGAGAACCCCTTCTTCAGCGACGTCGCCCTGCGTCCCTGCGGAACCGCAGAGAACACGACAAGCCGTTAGCAAGGGAGAAGAAAGAGGAACATCCCATGTTGAAAATGCTGTTCGCAATATCGCTCGCCGGCGTTGCATTCACAATAGGCCTGCTGGCCCCGGACGCAGACCTCAAGATCGGCTTCCTGCACCACCGCTCCGCATTGACCCACGAACCGTGGCTCGCGCTGCTGACCGGATTCCTGGCCCTGCGGATCAACAAGGGAAGCTTCATCATGCCCCTGCTGGGCGCCGCGCTCTGCGTGGCCTTGACAATCCACCTCGCCGCCGACCTCTTCCCAAGCCACTGGGCGGGATTCGCACTGATACACATGCCGATGTACGGCCGGGTGCCGGCCGCTGGCAGCGTCCTGTGGCTGGTGATGTCCACCGGCGTTTCGGCCACCACCGCTCTCTACCTAGGATGGCGGTGCCTCCCGAAGCAAGATTGACCGTCGGAAACAAAACGGGAATACCGCGCCGCAAGCTGGCGCGGCAGAGGCGGGAACAAGTCAGATCTGAAGGAGGAATCCACCAATGAAACCATTGTTTGAGTTCCAGGACTGGAAGGCCACCAACGTTCCCGATTTCGATCATCCCGCCACCGCCACCCTGGCAGAGCTGGCCTACGGCCCCAGCGGAATCTGCCCGGAGCCGTCCTGCCTTGAAAGATCCCAGGATGAGACCAGGCTGGAATACAGCGGCCCCATCATCTTCGAGGGCGCCGACGGCGAGCCCACCGGCGTGGCGAGGCCCTGCCCCGAACACCTGGACTTCCAGTACGCCGACGGCTGGTACATGCGCTTCTCCGAGGCCGTCATGAAGCAGAGCGGCCAGGAGAACGAGACCCGGCAATGCCGCCAATGCGGCGAGGAATTTACCGAATGGCTGTGGGGCTGGGGCGGCCTGAACTGCGCCGGATGCTCCTACCAGAAGGCCACCGGCCAGCTACCGCCGGGCGACCGGGTGATGGCCCTGGCCTAAACACAAGCAGAACCAGAGGAGAAAAAGAATGAACCAGACTGCCACCAACCCACTGCTTCACAGGTCAAGGGCCTTCGTCTACGACCCCAAAGGAATGGAACGGGCCTCCCTCTGGGCGGATGAACACCGCAAACAGGGCTACCATGTCACCCAGGCGCACAACCTGGGCGTGGGACCGACCGGACACTCGATCATCCGGTTCGTCCTGGAAGACAGACCGGCATGGCTAACGCCCAAGTCGCCACTATTGCTGATGGCCGCAGGAAAGCAGGGCTATCCAGTGGTACTCGCCGGCACAAACGAGGGGAAGCTGAACCACTTCCGCTGAGGCCACGCACCATCCTGCCAGGATAATTGGGATAAACCCAGCAGATGATGAAATACAAGGCTGAAATGCCACCAGCCAGCTGCCGCCGGGAGACCGGCTGGTCGCCAGAGCCCACTGACAGCTACCTGTAGCTGGACGGCCAGAGCATTGGGTAGACTTCCCACCAGAGGCCCAAGGGCCGTGAGAACACGGCAGGGCCGAGGTTCAAAACACTACAATCAAAGCGGGAGAGGCACGCGCATGACAAAAGGGCTGGAGCCCCTGAACGCACTTATGATCATAGCCACAGCGGCGGCCGTATCTGGCTGGGTGGCAGGAGACCTGGTCTTCACCGGAGGCGCCATACTCTTTCAGTGGAACCAGACCGGTCCCTGGCCCCTGGAGCCAGGCAACCCGCTCCACCTGGGAAGACTCATGATCCAGGCCGCAGCAATGCTGGGAGCGATCAGCATCACCATAGGAATAATTGCAGTGGCCGGGGCGTACACCCGCCTGAAAATCAGCATGTTCCACCAGGGAAGCCGGCTGACCGCCATGACCCTCCAGGCCAACGCGGCCGGCGCCGCCTTCGGGGTTACGCTGGAAAGGGCCTTTGAGACCGCTGGCCAGGGCGTGATGGTACCGGTCCTGCTGACCGGCGCGGCGCTGGCCGCACTGGAGATAATCGTCCTGCGCTCCGTGGACCGGCATACCCCGGACGAGAGGTAAACACAAGGCAGCCGAGACCAAACAAAACCGAACAGTCTGATGGAGGCACGAAACCTCCAGGAAGGAAGGGCAACCAAAAATGGCAGAATTTGAAGTAAAAGTATACCGGGCCCGCATCGAGGAGCACCCCTTTGCCGACGCCATCGAGCTGATGCGGATCGGCGACTACCGCTCGGTGGTCAGAAAGGGCCAGTTCCAGGACGGAGACCTGGTCGCCTACCTGCCCGAGCAGTCCATCGTCCCCGACCGCCTGCTGGAGGAGATGGGCCTGAAGGGCAAGCTGTCCGGCCCGGACTGCAACCGGATCCGCGCCGTCCGGCTGCGGGGCGTGGTCTCCGAGGGGCTGGTCTATCCCATGCCCGACGCCGCCGAGGGCGACGAGGTGGCCGAGCTGCTCGGCGTCACCAAGTACGTGCCGACGGTCCCGCCGGAACTGACGGGACAGGTCTACCACGCCCCGGGCCAGACGGTCCACTATGACATCGAGAACGTGAAGAAGTACCCCGACGCCCTGATCGAGGGCGAGGAGGTGATCGTCACTGAGAAGATCCACGGCACCCAGTGCCAGATGGGATACTACCGCGGCGAGTTCCTGGCCAGCTCCAAGCTCTACGGCGCCCATAACCAGGCGCTGGCATTGGACGAAAGCAACGACGGCAACCTCTACGTGAGGATGGCCCGGCAGTGCCGGGAGGCCCTGGCCGAGATCAACCAGGACCTGCAGCGCCGGCCCGACGGCCCCCATCCAACCTTCTACGTCGTCGGAGAAATCTACGGCCGCGGGGTCTAGGACCTCGGCTACGACAGCCCTGAGAAGCACTTCCGCGTCTTCGACGTCTACCTGGGCGAGTACCGACACGGACGGTTCCTGGAATACCAGGAGATGATCGACCTGCTGGACGGCCGCATCGATGCCGTGCCCCTGGTCTACCGGGGCCCCCACAGCCAGGAGAAGCTGCAGGAGATCACCCAAGGCCAATCGATGCTGGCAGACCACGAACGCGAGGGCGTGGTGGTCAAGACCGCCACCGAGAGGTCGGACCTGCGCCTCGACCGGATCATCCTCAAGTCGGTCTCTGAGAAGCACCAGATGCGGAAGGGCTCCACAACCGAATACCAGTAGAAATCCAGAGGAAGGACCTGTGATTAACCCCTACAAGTATTGTCCCACCTGCGCGAGGCCGCTGGTGAAGGAATACATCGACCCCAACACCGGCCAGTGCCGCCACGGACTGGCCGCGCCCAACCCCGACACCGAGAGCTGGACCGGCGGGCTGGATCTCAGCCCCGAACAGCTGGCCGAGATGTACCCCGAACACTACGGCGCCGCCGCAAACGCCGACACGGAGGAAGAGGAAAGTTGAGCACCGACGCCTACATCGCCATGCTGGACCGCGAGGGCAACGGCCAGCGCATCGAGCTGCGCATGGACGGATACCCCACCTGGGCCGGAGCCCGCCTGTTGCTCCATTACCAGACCGAGGAACAGGTGCGCCAGCTCATCAGCCTGGGCAACCTGTTCACCCTGGGCAACCGGCCCGGGCCCGACCCGGGCGCCTTCATCAACGACGACGGCACCGACAAACTGGGCCAGCTGACCAGGTCTCTGATGCGGGACACCATCCACTTTACGCCGGAACAAAAGGCCAGGCAGGCAGCCCAGACCTTCAGGGGAGGCCTGGACGGCATCGTGCCCCGGGACGACCAATATCCGCCCTTCACCTACGCCTGGACCGCCGACGGCTGGTTCGGCGCCGCGCCGGTGGAGGAATGCGACGTCTTCGCCTACTCCCCCTACTGACGATGATTCACGACTACCACCGGCTGATGTTCGAGGACTGCGTCCCCGACCCAAGCCGGGACTGGGGCCCCTACATGCTCCACTGCGCCGTCCACGACCACGCCATCCGGCTGCTGAACCAGTGCCTCCCCCGGGCCCTGCTGCCCACCGAGCCGGACCATCCCAACGTCCTGATGGAACCCCTCTTCCCGCCGAAGGCGCAGCTGGCCCTGGACGAGCGGCCGCCGGAAGACGAGTGAATTCTGATACTTTCGGGAGAACCACAGACAAATGAAACTGACCCAGGAAGAAATATTCCAGCTGGCGCTGAGGGACGCGGAGACCGAGAGCATGGAGAACCTGCAGGCCGCGGCCGACATGTACGACCGGCTGGTGGCAGAGCAGGTCGCCACTAACCAGGACACCCCGGCTCCGGAAGCCACGGAGCCTGCACGATGACCACCCGGCGCCGCAGGCGGCAGCCAGGGGAACACAACCCGATCATAACGCCGGAACAGCTCTACCGGTGCATCATGGAGGAGTTCCAGCGAACCGACATCAGCCCCACCATACGCAACGGGACCAGGATCGCCCGGGTGCTAGACGGCACCCACGTCGCCGGGTTTCCCAGGTGGCCCAGCCCAACGGCCCCCAACTGGCTGGACACGATTGAAGAGCGGATGCCGCCGGCCCTGACCCGCTCGGAGCGCTGGCTGGACGCCGCCGCCCGCTGCGCCGCCAGCGGACCTGACCAGGCGGAAACCCAGATGGATGTGCTGGACCGCTGGATCTGGACCACCGTGGCACCAGCCCTGCAGGCCAGGGCCGAGGAACAGGGCCACGGAGACCACTGGCAGAGGTTTACCGAAACCCGTGGCCAGAGCCAGCTCCCCGCCGGAGGATTGCGCTGGAGCCGGCTGATCGCACGGCTGGCCATCTTCCGCCAGTGCATGGACACCGAGGCCTCCGGCCCACTCCCGCCCGACGTCAGGCATTACCTGGCCTCCAGCCACACCGAGCGGGCCGGCTCCGCCGGAGAGCACGCCGGCGCGGCCGCATGCCACGCCGTAGCCATCATCGGCCCCTTCACGCAGATAGAGGTCGGCCACGACAACCACGGCGCCGCCCGCCGGGGCATGAGCCCGTCGGCCCGGGTGGGCACCACCGCCGACAACCTGGCCGCCAGGGCCTGGAACTCAATAAAGGTAGTCGAGACCCTGGAGGAACTGGCCGCAGCCCGGCCCTGGCCGGAAGGATAAAAGCGAACTGTACCCACCACCAAAACGGAGGGAGAAGCTATGCCAGCAGACGGAGAGCAAATCACCCTGAGCGATTACAACAACCTGCCCGACGCCCAGCGGACTCTGGAAACCCTGAAATCAGTCCGGGTAGCCGAGGACGACTTCGCCGAGGGCGTCAAGGCCGGCACGCCGCCGCTGGTGGACTCCGCCTTCGTGTTCATAAACCGGCCCGCCGACCTGCCCCCGCCGGTCGATCCGGAGGACCTGGAAGAGGGCGAAGAGGTGGAGGAACAGGACATCTACCCGGCCCCGCCGGTCGGCTGGCGCTGGGACGACGGCTTCTACCACCCGAAGGACGACAGGCTCCAGATCTATCTCCAGCGCGACCTCGACGAGCAGTGCGCCGTAACCCCGAACAAACCAACACCCTCACCGAGGGAAAAGGAAAGGAATGACCGCATATTTCATCAAAGAGCATGACGAACCCAACGACGACCCGGACGTCCTGATGGCCGACGAGGGCCACGCCCTCGCCTGGTGGACCACCGGCGACCTGTCCGGGGTCTATGACGTCGCCCTGGAAGCAGAGGGCCTCGGCCACCTGCCCCTATGGAACGACCTGGACGACGAGGACCGGGCCAAAGTGGTGCGGACGGTCCAAGCCGCCCTGCAGGCGGAGGACACGGTCGACGGCATGGACAACCTGTTCCGCGCCGCCGCCATGAACGGCGTCAACCAGTACCTGGACAAAAACGACCTGCGGGAAAGCGTCGACGACAACTGATTCCCGGGCGTTGCCGAAACCCGATAGGAGGACCAGCACCAGAATGACCCAGAACCAGGAAACCATCGACCTGCAGGAGCTCGCCCAGCGGGCCATACGAATCGCCCAAGGCGACGAGAAGGCGCGGGAGGCGCAGGTACACCACGAAGAGACCCGTTTCGACTTCAACGGGGCCTCCGGCGCCATCATCCCGGACCCCACCGGGGCCAATGCCGGCATGCTGGCCGTAACCGAGGACTCCCCGACCGGGCCGGAGGAAACCCGGGCCCTGGAGGCGCTGGGCGCCCTGATCGGATATCCGCTCAACCCGCCGGAGGACAGCGTCTGGGACGATATGGATATGAACCTGTACCACCTGGTACGACGGGACATACCCCGGGAGCCCAGCGTCCCGCAGCTCCTCAAGAACCTCCAGCAGGCGCTGGAGCTGACGGTGGCCACCGGCCTGGCCATGGCCAAGTCCTCCAACACGGACAACGCGACGTTCTACGCCATCAGCTCGGCCGCCGCGGCGCTGGAACAGGCCAGCAACCACCTGAAAGCCGGCAGCATGACGCCGGCGAAGGAGTAGACGAATTGCCCGACACCGATCCCTCAGCGACCAGCTCCAGGAAAAACCAAGCCCAGCAGTGGATGCAGGACGCCTGCCGCCTGCTGGACCCCGGCCGGGCCGACTCAATGCACCACGGGGAGGCCGACGCCGACCTGCTGGGCGACGCCCTGGCCGCCGCGGCCGCGACGCCCCTGAGGCTATACCGCCACCCATCAAACCCCAGCCTGGTAGTCCAGACCGTCACCGGCCACACCTTCGCCGACGGCAGCACGATGGAGCTGCTGCACACCCATACCGAGGACCACCTGCACATCTTCCTGCCCGGCGGCGTCGACCGGATGAACCTAAGCCCCTGGGGCCGGGCCGGAGAGCGGCTCTTCGACCGCATCGGCAACCTGCAGCTGGCAAAGTTCCCCGAGCAGACCTACCGACAGCAGGTCCTGGACCCGTCCGAGGAGCAGGCCTCCGATCACCGGTGGCTGGACGCCATCGGCGTGACCCGCCACCCCGAATGGTGCATGGGATACCGCTGCCTGCAGGCCGCCACAACGCAGCCCTGACCCGGGCAAACTCAAAAACAAAGGAGAAAGACCTTGACCACCGCTGACACCCAGCCCATGAGCCCCGCGACCGAAGAAATGCCGGTCTACACCGTCAGAATCCCCCTGGTTGCGCCCACGGTGGAGGAACTGCTCCACGCCAAGGACACGCCGGACGGCGTGCCGATCAAGGGGATCATAACCGCCGAGATGACTGAGGAGAAGTTCCACGAGCTCTTCGGCGCCGAGACCGATATCCGGCCCCAGCTCATCTATCCCCACGTATTCCGCGAGGGCGACGTGGGCTGGAACTGCCACGTCCACCCCGGCGACCCGGCCTACGACAGCTGGCTCATCTACGAGATCGCCGGGCGCATCTGCACCATGGACGACCTGGTTCATGACAACCCCGGACAGTGGGACAGCGAGACCTGGGGAGACCTGTCAACCACGGACAAACTGCAGCCCCTGTCGCCCCGCGCCGTCTGGTACTTCATGGAGCAGTTCGCCCAGGTCAGCAACCCGGAGGACCAGGGCGACAGCTACACCGACGACCTGGCCGCCACCTGCGGCCTCGAGGTGGCAGACTTCACCTACAGCTTCCCCTAAGACCGGACTGAGCCGGAACACATTCCAAGAATTCCCCGGAGGCTACGGATAAAATGACCGACAAGCAGGAAAAACCCTTTGACCCGGCGGCATACCCGCTGGTTGACGCCGAAACCCTGGCCAGACTGGACAAGATCGGGGCCCGCGACCCCAGGCAACTGACGTACACGCTGCAGGATACGCTGGGGACCAACGCCATGCGGGCCGCCCGCTCCGAGATCAGCCAGGAAGCCCTGTGCCAGATGGTGCAGGCCGCCGGACACCTGATGAAGCTCCACCAGGAGCCGGTGCCGGAGAAGCCCAGCCAGGAAATCCAGAACATGATGGTCAAGGCCGCCACTGCCGCCGGACGGCGGACCGCCCGGCACCCGGAGTACGAGAACCGGGACGACGAGCCCATCCAGAATTCGTACATCCACCGGCCCGGTGAGCCCAGCCACTTCAACGTCATGATGGGCGTCCAGTTCGAGAAGAACGGCAACAGCATGATGGTGAACCCCCACGGCACCGATATGGACTACGACTACCCCGAGATGACCGGGGAAGGCCAGGCCTTCCTCAAGAAGGCCCTCGAAGAGTCGGCCCAGGAGGCCGGACTGGAGCTGAAGGACGGCGTCTCCATCGTGCTCCGCGGCGATGAGAAGGGCTGGGTCAGTATCGGGTACCACTGGCAGACCGGAAAGTAGTCACTGACACGGGAATAAGCCCGGAGCAATAAGCCAAATGCCACCGGCCGAAAGATAAAATACGAGCACAGCAGGAGACCCAACAGGAATGCAAAACCACAGATTTCTTATCAAAGTGGAGGCAAGCAGGCTGGAAGAGTTGGAGAAAGCCTGCGCCAGCGCCGGCGTGAGCTTCGATCCCCTGCGGGACGTCTTCGTCCTGGCCCAGGACAACTGGGAGATCGAGGTATTCACCACCGGCGACCTGGACGAGCTGGCGGAGCTGACCAACGAGCATCTCGAAGAGGACGCGCCGGACGAGCCCCGGCGGCTCAAGCTGGCCACCCACAACCTGTCGCTGGAGGAGAAGGAGCGGCTGCTGCACTTCTACCAGACCGAGGTCTCCTTCCGGCACAGCCTGAGGACGTCGGTATCCGGAATTCCCCGCGAGAGCCTGGACGAACTGCAGAAGAAAGCGCCGGGCGTATTCCAGGAAGCCCATTAACAGACCGCCGGGGCAAAGCGGAAATACGAACGCCTAAGGAGTGGAAAAGCCACAATGCAGATGCCCGTAACCTTCAACGACATAGAGCTGTGCCGACCCTGCGTGGAAAGCTGCGCCGAATGCCGCCGCAAGAGGCCCGGAGACCACCAACAGAGCCAAGGACCGGCCCACCGCAAGCCCTGCGGCGTGAGCGGACACCCCCAGCGGCCCCAGCTGTACCTGTACCGGTGCCTGGACTGCGGCAACGAGATGACCGACGACCTGAAGGGCCGTCCCTGCGACCTCTGCGCGTCCCGCAGCATCGCCCGGACCGAGGCGCTGCCCGAGACATACCTGGTACCCCGCATCGCGCCCTTCTGCCTGGACTGCCACCTTTACCACGACGGGGGCAGGGAGCGGCGCAGCGCGGCCGGGGAGTATTGCTGAAAGCGCCAGCACGAAGGAGGAGCAGACAACCTTGGGAACCAGAAGCTTCATAGCGCACATCGACCGGCGGGGCAACGGCCTAGCCATCTACTGCGGGCAGGGCTCCCACCCGCGGGACCTGGGAGCGCTGCTGCTAACAAGCTACCAGCGGGAACGGGACGTCCGGGCCCTGATGGCCCTGGGACGGGTCTCCCGGGTCCTGGACACCCCCGAGCTGTCCGCCCGCTACTCGAATATAATCGCCGCCGGCGCGGCAACGAAGTTCAACTGCGGCACCGAGGGTTTCTTCGGCCGCTTCTGGACGCCGGGGACCGAATGGCTCTACGCCTGGACGCCGGACGGCTGGTTCGCCGCCCCCGGGCTGCGGCCGGCGCTGGGCGACTGGTACTACGACGAGGACCATCCCGACCACAACGCCGAGATGACCAGGCTCCACGAGCTGGCCACAGGGATCCAGGTTCCCGTCAGCCTCCACCAGCTGGTGGAGGAACAGCAACCGGAAGACGGCCCTCCACCGGGCCCGGCAGATTAACAAAGCGGCTGAGACCAGGCCGGAATCAACCGGGTTGAAACCCCGGATTCGGGACACGATAAGACAAGGAGCAGACACACATGAGCACAGCCCGGGGCGGCCAGTGCCGCCGCTGCGACAAGGAGACCAAGACCCACGCCGCCATGAAACAGCACCTCACCATGTGCCTGGAGGAATGGCATAAGGACATAAATATGTACGGCTGCGAGCCCATCCGAGAGGGAGAGGTGGCCGAGATCTACTGGCACCTGTCGGTGAAGAGTTCCGGACCCCACTGGCTGGAAATCCTGGTTCCGGAGAACACGACCCTGGATGAGCTGGACCGTTTCCTGCGCGACACCTGGCTCGATTGCTGCGGCCACTTGAGCGCCTTCCAGATGGGCAAGCTGCTGATCAGCAACTCCCTGGAGGAGGACATCGCCAACCACGTCAACCACATAGACCTGTCGGAGCTGGTGAGCATGGAAAGCGAGATCAGCGAGGTGCTATTGCCCGGCCACAGCATGGAGCACTCCTACGACTTCGGCGACATAACCCTGCTGGAGATCACCTGCCGGGACATCCTGGCACTGAGGAACCAGCCCGGTATAATACTGGCGGCCAGGAACTCCCGCGACCAGGACGAGAAATTCGACTCGCCCAGGGACGGGCTGCCCTGCTTCCACCCCGACGGGCTGAAGGAACCGGTCAGCGCGGCCAGCCGCAAGGACTGGGCCGACGACGACACTAACGACCACTGACGGAACACGGCCGCAAAGAGGCCGCCGCAACAATAGCAGAGAGGTGAAACGCGACCTTGACTACTCGGACTACAAACGCAACCGAGGAGACCGCAGGGGCCCCCGGGCAGAACAAGTACAAGCTGCGCGACGCCGGCCACGCCACCAGAGAGTCCAAGCGGGAGCTGCTGAAGCAGGCGAAACAGGTAGCGACGCTGGCCGCGGCGGGACACGGCCCCACCAGCCCGGAGGTGAAGGAACAGGCCCGCCTGCTCCTGAAGGCCGCCATCGACTGGCAGAACTCAGCGGTCCAGGCCGCCGCCGAGACCGGCAAGGAGGCCAGGCCCAGGCCCAACTTCCAGCAGGGGCCCAAGCCCCCGGACCTGAAGGCCCAGCCGGGACAAAGGAAGTACCACAGCCGGATCTTCTTCTGGGCCAGCAGGTACGCCTGGGACAAGCGGGACGGGCTAAACCCCAGAGAGGCCGCCCGGAACCTGGTCCTGACCGCCTACGTCGGCTTTCACCGCAACGAATCGGAAAAGCCCAAAAACAGCGAGGAAGGGGGCGAGAATGCCCGAACTTGACGAGGAGACCCGGCAGCGAAACCGGCAGCGGATGGACCGGCTGGAGGAAATACGCCGGTCGATGCCCCGCTACGTCCAGCTAAGCTGCCGCCTGTGCAGCTGGGCCGTCAACGGCCTGGACCTGAACGAAGCCAGGAAGGGCCTGGACGAACACGAGAAGTCCCACCCGGAATACAACGAATGGCGGGAGCTGGTCGGATCCCGGGAGGACATTGGAGCCGCCATCCACGACCACGAATGCGCTATTACCGCCTGCGTATGCCGCTGCGGCTGCCGGAGCGGGCCCTTCTGCAGCCTGGTCTTCGGAACCCTGTGCTCCGTCTGCACCGTACGCGAGATGCGGGGCGACGAGGAACACGGCCGCCGGGAGGATTAACAGCAACAGAGGCCTGGTGTGCCGCACAATTGTACGACAGGAGGGTGATTCTGAATGAACCAGGGCGCGCTCCACTACCACATCTACCAGCCGGTGATCGACCCGAACACCGGCGTCATCATCTTCTACCGGCTGGTGGAAAGCTACCCGGACTTCTACAGCGAAAGCCGCTCCACGGCCAACGGCCGCGCCCGCTATCACCACGAGACCTTCGGCATGGCCGCCGCCATGGTCCGCCAGTGCAACAACGTCAACTGCCTGCACCGCTACATACGGATGATCGAGGAGGTCATAGACAACCAAGAGACTCGGGACCAGAAGGGCGAGAGTCCCGAGGGCACAGCGGCAGACGAAAAACAGCCAACGGAAATTCCCCGGGAGTAAATCGGATATTATGGAACAACTGCTCCACGCAGCAAGCATCCCGCTCTTCATCCTGACCGTCGCAACCATAGTCGGATTAATAGGCTGGAACTCGTACCAGGTGCTGCGCCACGGCCACCTGCCCCAGGAGGGCTCAGACCGGACGGCAAAGGTGAAGAACCGCCACGTCATGCTGAGGGTCGCAGCGGTCGGCCTGACCGGCGCGGCGGCGCTGGCGCTTTACATGCTAACCAGCTGAAACAGCCGGGGAGCTGACGCAGCTCCGAACCGTCGCGTGAGACACCGCTTGGACTGGTGCGGAAAAGAAAGTAATATTAAAAGAAATCTCAACAGGAAACTGCCAGGTAGAACGGGGAGGAACCAGGATGAAAACAGCCGACAGCATGGCCCTGGAAGTCGCCCAGGCGGTTCTGGAGAAACACCAGCCCGACCTGGTGATACTGTTCGGATCCCGTTCCCGCGGAGACTACAACCCCGACTCGGACGTGGACCTCATGCTGATCACCAAGACTGCGCCGCCGGATAGGACCGAAGAGCCGGTGATGCAGACGCCAAACTCCCGGAGCCTGGGTCCCGGCACCCAGGCCACCTGGGAGGCAGAGCAGATCGCGCTGTCGATATACGGCAGACCCGTGCCGGTTCAATTGGTATGGATCACACCGGAAGAATACCTCCACCGACGGAAGTTCCGGAACAGCCTGGAGACGGTGGCGACCAGGGAGGGAACCCTCATGCCCAGAAACCCAGAAAACTACTCCGGCATGGAGTTCAATGAAGAGTACCAACCGGACGAATACGACTGGGAAAGGTACGAAGACCGGCTGGGAGAGGCCGAGGAACACAGGGATTATATTGAAGGAAAACTGTTGACCAATGACGGAGAACCGTCCCGGGACAACGGCGTAGGCCTACAGGCCCACGCCGGGGTTGAAAGCGGCCTGAAAGCCGTCCTGGAGGCCTGGAAAGGGATTGAGGGCGAGAGCGACCGGAACCGTTACCGCGAGGACCACAATATAAGCCAGCTCCTGGGGCAGCTCAGGCGAGCAGACCCGGAAATGGCGGACTTCCGGCTGGCAGTGGACCCGGCCATATATCAGTCCTACCGGGGACGGCAGGCATATACCAGGAAGGAACCCCACCTGGCCATAACCATAATGGAGGGAGGACTGCAGGGCGCCCTGAACGACGTGAACGCGCTGATTGAAAGGGCCAAGGAGGTCCAGGCAAGGGCCCACAGGGAGGGCGACTGCTGAAGACCCCGCAAGATTATTTCAATGAAGAAAGCTCAACAACCTCAGGAACACCCAAGGAAAGGCCCCGCCAGAAAACGGCGGGGCCTTCACTTTTACCAGGGAGAAACGAATGACCGACAGGATGACCTTCGACGAGATCAGCGAGCTGCTCGCGCGCCCGCCGGACATAGCCCGGACCGTGGAGTACGTCCAGCGGCGGCGCTGCCGGGCCTACCCGCCCTTCGGCGGGACCCCCGCCGAAAACCTGCTCCCCTGGGTCAAGGAAAACGAGCGCCGGTGCTTTAACTGCGGCCAGATGCGCCCGGAACACCAAGGCACCTGTTGGGGTAACGCAAGCTGCGAGATCTGGAACTGCCACGAGTGTGTGCCCCTGGTCCTGGACGCCCTGGCCGAGGCCGACAACGCGGGGCAAAAGTAGCAGCCCAAACCCTAGCGAGCAAGAATGACCGGCCCGGAGCGCCGGATACCAAAAACGAGGAGCAGAAGAATTGCCAAGCAACACCACGGCCAAGCAGCAGGATCCGGCCGAAGACGCAGGCCAATACAAGGTCCAGTACGACCGCCAGATAGAGCGCAGCATCGGCGCCATGAGGGAAACCACCCTGGTCTCCTTCCATGATATGAAGACCGAGGGCATGCCCACCCGGTTCGTCGACGACATCATGGCCGAGTTCTTCAGCCGGATCGAGGAGCAACGCTACAGCGGCATCGGAAGGGGAGACGACTGGTTTATTTACGACACCAGCGAAACGCTGGACCGGCAGAAGGGAGCCAGCGAGGCCCTGCACGGTGTAACCGTGGCGATCTGGGTCACCATCAAGCCCCTCCTCGGCGCCGCCGGGCCCGAACGGCAGTACGAGGGACGGATCACGGCCACCGACGACAGCGCCTATCCCATCGCCGAGGCAAAGCCGCTGGCCACCGCCGCCTTCCAGGTCAGCATCGTCGACGACGAGGACGCCAAGGCGCTGCTCAACGACGTGAAGGAGAAGACCCTCGCCTGCGCCACCGCCCTGGAGGAATACGAGGGCGACAGCCGACAGCTGGACTTCCACGGCGCCCGTATGAAGGAGGCCGCCCTGGCCATGGACCGGGCGGAACGCCACGCCAACGGCCCCTGGTACTGAGCTGAACCGCCCCAGGAACGGGAACCGCCACACCATTAGATCTGAAAACATCAAGGAGAAGAGCACCCATGACCATGCCCTATAGCCCCGCTATTGTAGAGGAAGAGGAAAGCCAGCAGCCCGTAACCGTGGAAGAGCCCGAGGAGGTCGGCGATCCCACCCAGATCCTGCGCGACATGTTATGCGACTCGTGCAACGATTTCTACTACGACAACTACAACTCGCTGGACCCGGCCAGCAAGGTATTCCTGGCCCAGGAGCTGGGCAGCGAGCTGGAGGACCACATCTGCGACCGCTCCGAGGAGCCGGAGATCCACTGCACCTGCACCTGCCTGGCCATCAACCGCATCTGAACCGTTGCAGACCGTGACCGGCGCCGCACGCATGGCCGGGACAACCCCGTAGACGGATGCCCCGGCCGGAGGCAACAAGTTTCGGAATTTTCTGAATCAAGGAGACAACCCCGAATATGGGACACGAAGCAATCTTCAACATCACCTGGGACGGAGACAAGCCGGACCCGAACGAAGTGGCCCGACGGCTGGCCGAGGGCTGGGGCCACACCAGGGAGGCCGACACCAGCCGGGCCGCCGACCTGATCCACGGAAGGTGCAGCGCCCGTTGGCTCAACTGGGATGACGACCTGCGGACCCTATCGCTCCAGTGGCCCGAGACGACCTTCACGGCCGAGCGCAGGGACGCCGCCGCCGGGGAGCACCTGGCCGCCTACTTCCAGAACGGCCGCAGCTACCAGGTATGCCTGAGGCCCCCGCCCTTCAACCAGGCCCTCCTGGAATGCGAGCAGGACAGACCCGACCTGGCCGCCCACGTCCAGTACCGGTTCGTGGAGGTCCCCGAGGAAGCCGGGAAGATCCCCTGGCGCCAGCAGGTAACACAGGACCATCCGGTCACCGAGGCCAACCGCAGACGGCTGAACCACGAGGTCACATTCCTGTTCGGAACAATGGCGCCGCCCAGGGACATGCCCAGCTCCGGAGCGCGGTGCATCCACCACAACGACGAGAACGGAGCCCACGACCGGGCCGTCGCCTGGACCTGGCAGTACGACATACCGGCAGAGAACAACGAATGCTACACCGGCTTCGCCGGATACTGCGGCGTCTGCCTGACCAGGAGCTACGGCATATTGCTCGACCAGGTACGGGCGATCTTCGGCCTGGGCTGAAGCGCCAGCAGCCCCCAATACTGGAGGATAAGAACAGCGTGTACAACCCCGAAACAGGAATCACCCTGATCAACAGCAAACGGGAGCGGGACGCCCCGGGCACCCGCTTCTGGGACCCGTCGTCCAACCATCCCCGCTTCCGGCAGGCCTGGGAGCAGGACATCTCCGAGGACGAGACCTGCGCCTTCTGCCGCCACGACGCCCGCGACCACAGCATGATCGTCACCGAACCCCACTTCTACCGGCCGGTAACGATGTACGACCAGCTGCAAAGAGAGCGTACCTTCGAGAATCCCCACGACCCCAACGGCGGACACCTGGTCCTGCAGGAGCTGGGACACAAGGCCGAGGTCGTGATGATGAAATGCCACGCCTGCGCCCGGGAGAAGGACACCGCCATGTCCGTATGCCTGTCCCTGGACTTCGACTACGGCTCGATGAAGGACGGCAGTCCCCACCCGCTGTAATTCACCGCCGGCGAAAGCCGGGGAGAGCGCAAGCGCGATACGATAGAACTGAGGCCTGACCGGAATGCCAAAGCAGCTCAACGAAATCAGACTCCATTTCGAATGCCTGATCGGCGGGCTCTTCGAGCACGATTACGCGCCGGCCCACGCGCCGGACCCCTGCCAGGACTGCCAATTCCACCTGGGCAACGCCCGGATCCAGGCGGGAATCCTGATCAACCAGGAGGAAGGGAGAATCATGGCCCGGGACCGCAGCCTGCTTCCGGCCACGCCAGCCCAGGAAGACGGTGGACTGTGGCAGTGCGCCGAACGGGACTGGCGCTGCGGGGTGAAACACGGAAGCTACAGCGCCGCCGCCAACCACATCCGACGGATGGGAAACGCCGCCGGTCGGAACTGGACCGTGATTCCCTGGCAGCCGCTGACCACCCGGGACCCCAACGATTGGGACGAAGACGACGAAGACGAGGAATAGGGAGAAGTACCCCGCAATGAACGAGACGCCAACCACGATAGCCCACGTCCTGCTAAGGGAGATGGAACGGGCCCAGGAGGCCGGATCCGGCCCCAGGCTCACCGCAGCACTGAACCTGGCCGCCCGGCTGGGCGCCAGCCGCCAGGGCTACAACGACCACTTCAGCCAGCTCAGCCGCATGTGGATGCCCGACGGCAGCCGCCTGGAGTTCATCAAGGACCAGCACGGACGGGTCACCGCCAACTGCGCCGGGACCCGGCCCGAGGAGGACGCCCCCACCGGCATAGTCCTGCTCAGCCGCGGGCCGGACACCGGGACGGAACAGCCCGGGTGCAACCTGGAGGACATCAAGACCATGTTCGACGAGGCCCAGGAGACCTCCCCGACCGAGCCCCGTCTGGAGCAGGTCGCCGCCGCCGAGGTCAACTACCTCAACGCGACGCGCCGCATGGAAGCTGCGAAGACCGCCGAGATGGAACGGCAGGCCCTGGAAAGACTGACGCACCTGGCCGAGACCGGCGAGTGCCGCCGGGCCATCAGCCCGGACACCCTGCGGGAGGTGGTCTGCGACCTTGACTACATCACCGAGAAGACGGTTACCATGGATGAGGCCACCCGCCTGATAGCGGTCATGTGGCAACGGACCGAGACGGAAGACGCGCAGGACGAGGTAGCGCCGGAAAGTTAGCAGCCAAACCGACGAAATTCACCACCAGGGCCAGAGGAAAGGACAATTGACAACGACAGCCAGACCAATACGGCCGGGAAGCCGCCCCGGCAAACGCTGGTGCCAGTGGCTGGACGCCATCGTCACCTGGACCCCCGAGGAGCGGGCACAGGCGAGGGAAAGGAGCAACAACGCCTACGCCTGCCGGTCCATACGGGCCCAGTACGCCGCCCTCGGCGAGCTGAGCGCCCTGGAACAGGCCGACGCCGGAACCCTGATCCACACCGACCGCTGCGTCACCCGCGGCTGCCCCCACCGCACCGCCCAGCAGGGCGATTAATCCCGAAACGAAAGCTGCCCGGCCCCCTCCGGTTGGTAAGATGAACGGCAGGCAACCCAAACTCCCAAACGGAGGAACCCCATGACAACAGCCCGCCGGGAACTCACCCTGCTGCTTATCGTCCTGACCGCCGCCGCATTGCTGCTGACGCCCGCCAGCCTGTGGGCCCAGGAGAACACGGAGGAACCGGTCCACGTCTTCGTGGGACAGGCCGTGCTCAACGGCGTCGTCGCCCTGGAGGGCACCGAGATCACCGCCGAGTCCGAGGGCCAGACCATCGGCAAGACCCTGGTGCAGGAGGGCGGCCACTTCATCCTGCGCGTGACGAAACCCACCGGCGTGATGCGCTTCTACATCGGGGGAATACGGTCCTTCGAGACCCAGGTGGGCTGGATCCCCGGCACCACCACCGACTACACCCTGACCGCCGTCGGCGTGGCCGAGGGCCAGAAAGAGACCGGCCCGGCCGGACCAGCCGGCCCCAGAGGGGACACCGGACCCCAAGGCCCGCCCGGAGAACCCGGCGAGACGGGCCCCCCCGGCCCCCCCCGCACGGCGGGCGGGCCCGAGGCCAAGAAGGAGCCCGCCCCGCCCGGCCCAGCCGGCCCCAGAGGGGACACCGGACCCCAAGGCCCGCCCGGAGAACCGGGCGAGACGGGCCCCACCGGCCCCGCCGGAATGCAGGGCGAGGCCGGACCGACCGGCCCGCAGGGCAACCCCGGCGAAAGGGGGCAGCGCGGCCCAGCCGGACCGCCGGGGCCAGACGGCAACGCCGGAATGCAGGGACCCTCCGGACACGAAGGGCCGGCAGGACCCCAGGGCGTCGCGGGAACAGACGGCCGCCACGGGGAGAACCCCAGCACCGTGCTGCTGATCACCGCGCTGGGCGCCGCGCTGGCAGCCCTCGCCGTCAGCATAGGCACCATATTCCTGGTAATGGCCAGAGTATCCAGGTCCTGAACCCGAACAGAGGAGCGCAAGGAGCAACATCCCACATGAGCACGAATCAAACGAACCGAAACCGGAGCCTGATAGTTCCGGAATTCCAGGCCAGGCAGGGAATCGCCCTGGCCAGCCAGGAAGAGCTGGACAGCATGGAGGAAATCTACGCCTACAGCGCCGGCGCCATGCACCACGAGTTCGACTCCTGGACAGAGTCCCAGGGAAGCTCCCTGAGCTGGGAGGACCTGGAGCCTGAGATCCAGGAGAAGATCAAGGAAGACGTCCAGAGATTCCTGGAGAACAACAACTCTCAGCTTTCCGACCAGCTCCAGCAGATCTTCGAAGAGGTCACCGGCGCCCTCTGACCCGCAGCCAGAAGATTGCGAAAGAACGCCCAAGCCGCAAACCTGAACTCGGGAGGAGCCGACACGATGAATACGTCGAGCAGTGAGCGGAGATCGATGCTCACGCAGCTGAAACAGGCGCTCAGCGCCCAGCAGGAACGCTGGCGCGAATCAGCCCTGAAACAGCAGGAACTGCGGCGCGAGTTCTACCTGAAGCACGGCTGGCCGCCGGCCAACAACGCCCCGCCCGGCGGGTTCAGCCTGGTCATCGCCACCACCATCGCCACCGGCGGCCTGATCCTGATCGCCGTCATCCTGGCCCTGGCCATGAGCGACCCCATGGAATGGGTTCAGGCCTACGAACAGTTCCAGTCCCTGCGGCAGTAACAAACCCGAGACGACAAGTTAAGGACGTCACCCGATGCACTTTCTCGCCGCCGTATGGCGCCGGATCGGCGCCAGGCTCTACCTGACCCTCGGGGCCGCCGTGCTCCTCACCCTGGTATCCAGCGCCGTCGGCGTCTACTACTTTGAGCAGAGCGGGGACGCCAGCTTCCAGGTACAGGAGAAGTCGGTCCCGGCCCTGGAGGCGTCGTGGGCCGCAGCCCGGCAGGGAGAACGCCTGCGCAGCCTGGCCGCCGCGGCCGCCGCCGGACCGGTGGCCCCCCAGCAGGTCGACCAGACCCTCCAATCACTGGAGGAGCAGCTGTCGGCCGTCACCGTCGTGCCCGCCCTGGGCCAACGGGCCGAAAGCGTCCAGGAACCGGCCTACCGGCTGGCCACCATCATCGACAACCTGGCCATCGGCCGACAGTCCGCCGACGATGCCGCAGAGGAATCCCTCCAACTGAGGGAAAGAAGCGCCGGCGCCGGGGCAGCGGCGGAGCTGGAGTCCATGAGAACCGCGGCCGACGGGGCGGAACTGGACCGACGGTGGGATGAATTCAGCAGCCTGGGCTCCCTGGACGCGGAGACGGTGGAGCTGGGCCAGCAGATATTCGAGGTGCGAGCCCGGCAGCTAGCCGTCGACCAACGCGCCACCGAGCTGGCCACCGAGGCAGAGGACGCGGGCGCAGCCCTGGAGACCGCCCTGAGCGTCCTGCTGAAGGAGGCCGGAACCGGCTCGGCCGACGCGCTGGAGGCGTCTGTCGCCCAGTTCGACCAGGGGCGGATCCTGCTGGCCGGCATCAGCCTGGTCAGCGTGGGCGTCGCCACCGCCGCGGCGTGGCTGCTGGTGGGGAACGGATTGGTCCGCCCCCTGACCCGGCTGTCGGAGCGCATGCGCGGCATGGCCGACGGCGACCTGGAAACCCCGGTCCCCGGGCTGGGACGCGACGAGATCGGAGACCTGGCCCACGCGCTGGAGGTCTTCCGGGCCCAGGCGCTGGAGGTGCAGCGGCTCAACCTGGTGGAGAAGCTCTACAGCGAGCTGCAGCAGGCCAACGACGAGCTGAAGCGCATGCAGAACCGGCTGGTGGCCCAGGAGAAGCTGGCCGCCCTGGGCGAGCTGGTCTCCGGCGTGGCCCACGAGATCAGCAACCCGCTCAACTTCGTCCAGAACTTCGCCGAGATCTCGGTGGAGATGTACGAGGAGCTCAGCGAGGTCCTGGCCACCTACGAGGACAGCATGAGCGACGCGGACCGGACCTCCATCCAGGAACTGAAGGGCGACCTGTCCGACAGCCTGGGCCGCATCAGGACCAACGGAGGACGCGCCCTGGCCATCGTGGAACGAATGCGGGGGCTGGGCGTGGTCGGCGGCGACCTGGTGCAGGTCTCGCTGAATCCCACACTTCGGGGCGCCGTCGAGGTGGCCACCGAGGCCTTCCTGGCCCAGTGGAAGGAGCTGAGACTGAACGTGGAGTACGACCTGGACGACGCGGTGGGCGAGGTGTCGCTGGTGGAACACGACTTCGGAGAGGCCGTGGTCAACCTGGTATCCAACGCCTGCTACGCCATGTGGCTCCGCCAGTCGGAGGGCGACGACCCGGATTACCGGCCCCGGCTGCAGATTGCCAGCGCCGCCGCCGGGGACTCCATCGAGGTCCGGGTGAGGGACAACGGCACCGGCATTGCGGACGACGTGGTCGGCCACATCTTCAATCCCTTCTTCTCCACCCGGGACGGAGCGCTGGGCGCCGGGCTCGGACTGTCCATCGCCGCCGACGTCATACACCGCGCCGGCGGAGCCGTGAGCGTGGAGACCGTACCGGGCCAGTTCGCCGAGTTCACCATCAGCCTGCCCGCCGCCGCGCCGGTCCCGGCAGGATGACATAAAACACATCCGCCGTATCCCCCAAAAACTCCAACGCCGAGGATAGATGAACGAAACGGAATACCTGCTGGAGGTCGCCATAGCCCGCCATGACGGGATAATCCGGCGCTGCAAGACCGCAATAAACCTGGTGATGGACCGGCCAACCCCGGGCAACCGGCACCTGGACCAGGCCATCACCGACATGCTCAAGGACGACTACCAGCGCCTGGACGCCAACGTCGCTCTGATGCAGGACCTCACCGCGCAGCTGACCGCCCAGGCCGAGGCCCAGGGCGAGACCTACTCCCATCCCAACAGCGAGGCCAACCGCCAGAAGGCGGAGGAGCTGGACGACCTGTGCCGGCGCTTCGAGGACCAGAGCCTACGCAGGTTCGGAACCGAAAACCGCTACTCCAAGCGCAGCGTCACCCTGGCGCTGACCCTGTACCCGCTGGTGATGAAGGAGGCCGTCGACGAACTCCACAGCGAGCTGATCACCCGGGACCGGGCCGATCCGATACGCGAGGCGTACATCGAGGCCATGATCGAGGCAGCAGACCTGGTCCCCAAGCTCCGTGAGACGCTGGTCGCCGTCAGCCGGTGGACCGAGGGACGGCCGCCGGAGTCCGAGCTGGAGCAGGCCCTGGAGGCCTCTGACCGGATCGACACCATTACCGGGCCCTACCGGTCCGAACCGTCGCCAGCCTGACCAGAAGCCGCATCCAGCGGCAACCCCAGAAGGAGCCAGTACGCCCCCGCCGGAATGCGGGGGTTTTTGACGTCCCGCGTAACACCTAACGAGGAGGACAGACACCAATGAGCATGCCCGGCTTCTACTACAGCGTCCAGGAGATCGAGGACGCCGTGGCACACCTGCAGCGCGAGGGCGAGCACAACCGGCAGGCCGACGCCGACCCGGAGCTGGCCGCCATCGTCGAGGAGCTGCGCCAGGCCCGCCAGGCCAAGAAAAAGGAGGAAGACACGGTTTGACCACCAGCAACAGCACCACTATGACGATCAGCGACGCCGACCTGGACCGCATCGCCCGGAAGACCGAGGCGCAGTGGCGCCGGAAGGCCTGCCCCAACTGGATGACCCGCAACTTCGACGACCCGGCGCCGGTCTACGTCACCATAGCCCACCACGAGACCTTCCCCCTGGGCGCCCGCAGCTTCACCCTGGAAATCCGGGACCGGAAGACCAGCGACCTGCTGCGCCGCCAGCGCATCAGCCAGGTGGACTGAGCCGCCGGACCGTGACCGCCAGAATAGAGGAGACCAACGACACACGCCGGCGGCTGGAGGCGGAACTGCAGGAGGCCGAGGAGAAGGCCTGGAAAGCCCTGGCCGGATATAAGTTTGCGATGTTTGGGTATTGGGCGGCCATCTGGGTCCACCTGAACCGGCTGGGCCGCTTCGGCCGACCCAACCCCTTCCGGGACGCCGTCGCCCTAGCCCGCACCCATACGTCGGTAACGGAGCGGAAGGGAGAGGAGACCAAGGAACCCACGCTGACCGGACTCTTCGCAGCGCCCGCCGACGCGGCGGAGGACCGCCAACCGGAGGAGGCAACGGAAGAGAGCCGGGGGTGAAAGCCGCCGCCACCGGCAACGCTGGTAGAATCGGCGCAAAAATGAGGCCCGGGAGGCCCGAACCAAACCGGCTCCCGGCCGGACAAACTCAAAATCAGAGGCAGGTTGATGACCAACAGACACCACCATTACATACTATCCGTACCCGAAGGAAGAGAGCAGGAAATAGCCGAGGCCCTGGCGGAAAAGGGCATTGACCTTGAGCCACAGCGGGACTTCGTTCAGCGGCTGCCCGAGGAATACCCCTGGAACGGCCGGTGCCTGGCCGAGTTCGTCCAGGAAGCCAACCAATGGCTGGAGAAAAACCAGCTCAAACCCCTGATACCGACGGACATCCCGACGGACGTCCACCAGGCCAAGCGCCTGGTGGAGATGCTCAACGACGAGTTCGAGTGGAACAAGGGCGAGGTCGCGGGAACCACCGGCGACGACAGCCAGGACGGCTGGCTCGAAATGATCAGGAGCGGCTATACCGATGTATTCAACCCCAGAGGGGAAACCCTCCAGGGCCTGATCCAGCTGCCTGCCTACGAGCGGGAACAGGCGGAACAGGCGCTGGCCGACGCCGGGTTCGAAATCGAGTGGCAGGAGCCGGAGCTGACGCCGACACAAGCCTGAAATTAATCGAGGAAATCTGACGCAATGGACAAGATGGAGAACCTGGGCAGCATCCTGAAGCGGATCGCCGGGACCCGCCGGGACCCCGGGCCCGGCGAGGAACCGCCGGAGAACCCGCCCCCGCCGGCCTGCCCGAAATGCGGCGACGCCGGCTGGCTGACCCGAAAGGTGGCGGTGGGACACCCGGACTTCGGCGAGGCCTTTCCCTGCAGCTGCCAGCAGCCCACCGAGAGGAAGAAGGCCGACGTCCTGCGCCGGTACAGCAACCTGGCCGGCCTGGAGTCCATAAGCCTCAGGGACACCCGCACCGAAGGGCCGAACGGCGGCGCCGCCGACCCGGCCCGGTTCGCCAAGGCGCTGAAGGCCGCCGCAGCCTACGCCGAGAAACCCGAGGGCTGGCTGGTCCTGGACGGCCCCAGCGGCAGCGGCAAGACCCACCTGGCCGCCGCGGTGGCCAACCGCTGCATGGAACGCGGCATGCGGGTCTACTACATCGCCGCCCCCGACCTGCTGGACCACCTGCGGGGCGCCTACGGCCCAAACGCCGAGGTCGCCTACGATACCCTGTTCGAACAGGTCCGCAACGTCCCCCTGCTGGTCCTCGACGACCTGGCCACCCGGGACGCCTCCCCCTGGGCCGAGCAGAAGCTGGGCCAGATCCTCAACCACCGGTTCAACGGACCCCTGCCCACCGTCATCACCGTCCACGGCCCGGTGGAGGAGCTGGCCGAGAACGTCCGAACCCGGGTCCAGGGCCTGGGCGGCGTCGCCCGGACCTTCAGCCTGGCCGACCACGGCTCCAGGCTGGCCCGGGAGCTGGGCGCCCAGCCGCTGGCCAACCTGGCCAGCATGAGCCTCCAGGCCTTTGACATAAACGCCGGCCGGACCGCGATGCAACGGGAGGCCCTGCTGGCCGCCCACACAGCCGCCAGGAGACTCGCCACCGGCGACGAGCCGCCCCACTGGCTGCTGCTCAGCGGGCCCCGGGGCTGCGGCAAGACCCACCTAGCCGCCGGCATCGAGCTGGAATGGGTCAGGCAGGGCAGGGACACCTTCCACGCCTTCGTGCCCGCCCTGCTGGACCACCTGCGCCAGACCTACGCCCCGGGCAGCCGGATCAGCTACGACGACCTGTTCCGACACATCAGGGAAGTCCCGCTGCTGGTGCTGGACGACCTGGGCACCGAGAGCCAGTCCAGCTGGACCGACGAGAAGCTCTACCAGCTCATCGTGCACCGCCACGACCACCGGCTCCCCACCGTCGTCACCACCGTATTCACCCTGCCGGAGCTGGAGAAGATCAACGAACGGGTCGCCTCCCGGCTGGTCGACGTCAGCCTGGTTAAATACGTGGTCATGCTGGGCCCCAACTACCGGACCTTCAGCCGCACCGCCCAGGCCAGCGGCCGGAACGGAGGACAGTGACGTGGGAGAGAGAAGCAACGCCATAACTCAAGCGCCCAGGCCCCAGGACGCCAGCGGACCCCTGGTCGTGGGCCGCATCTACCAGGTGACCGAGATCCGCTCCCGGGTCCTGCAGGCCGGCAACCGCATCCAGTGGATCCCCGTCATCGGCCCCTTCCACGACGACGCCGAGTTCATCGGCTTCAGCGACCGCCACTGGCACATCGACTACCGGTTTATCTCCAACGACCTGTACCGGGAGATGGAACACTACTGCCGGCTGAGGGCCGACCAGCATATCATCCACCCGGTCTACAACCTGGTCGTCACCAGCGTCTGCCCCACCGGCCTCAGACCGCTGGCGCTGGACGGCTACGAGGTGGGACCGGGCCAGCAGCTGACCAACAATGACACCGGCGAGACCGTCACCGTGCCCCGCCGGACCTGGATGCGGCAGGCGCGGCGGCGCTGCCGACGTACCTATCCGCCCTACCCTTACGGCAGGCCCCAGTGGATGCCGGAACTGGAGCGGGCCTACCGGAACCACCGCCTCCAGGAGGGAAACGTCTGCCCCCACCGCGGAGCCCCGCTGGGCGGCCTGCAGGAGGACGAGAGCGGAAACGTCACCTGCCCGCTTCATGGGCTGAGATGGAACAAACACACCGGCCGCCTGGCCCCAAGACCGGCGCCGGACCGGCCAATGGAAATAGAAGAGAGGGAATTGATTTGACCGACAAGAGCCAGGACACGCTCCAGCAGCTGTGCGACCGGATCGTCGCCGAGGACGTCCCGCCCATCCTGGAGAAATACGAAAAATACGCCTACCTGCGGGTCAGGACGGCCCCCCAGCGGTCGCTGGAGCTCTTCGTCAGCCCGGCGGGACGCGCCGTATTCCGGCTGGACAGGCGCCGGGACGAGACCGTGGAAATCGTCCGCCACGCCGGCACCGAACGGTGCAACGGCGAGGGATCCATCGTCCACAGGGCCGAGGCCCACATGTGCGCCCTGGTGGAGGCCGAGCTGGCCGCCCGCGCCGCCCGCCGGGTCGACCGCAAGACCGCCACCGCCCTGCTCATGCAGCCGGCCTTCGGCCAGAGGAACCAGCCGTCGCCGCAGAAGACGCTGAACGACCAGGCCAGAATGGTGGTCCGCAGGATAATGGCCCCGGGGCCCGGCGAGGACATGGACGCGGTGCAGGCCGCCCACCACCAGGCCGTAAACCTGCTCAGGACCGAGTTCTTCACCCAGGAGGCCAGCGCCCTGCTCAACAAGTTCGACGGCAAGGGCACGGACTACGTGGCCAACCACAACAACGCGCTCCGCAGCGTGGAAGCCCTGGATTCCCTGCTGCGGGTCGGCGACCCGGAGGGACGGATCTTCGCAGAGGAGATGATGCACCTGCCGGCCCTGGATATGGGCATAAGGGGCATCGACCAGCTCCGACGGGCCGTGGAGCGCTACACCGGCCTGAAGCGCCTGCAGATGGCCGTCCTGGCCCGGGACCCCTCCGGCGCCCAGGGCTGGGTGCCGGAACCCGAGAGCCTGCGGCCCGGCGCCCTGCCCATGGCCAACGCGGAACGCCGGACCAAAGCCGTCGCGGCCTGCCAGGCCCTCATCGACGCCGGTAGCCAGGAGGGCGTCCGGGCCACCGCCAGCCTGCCGGCCGGAATAATCCGCATGATCGGAGACGCCTCCGCCACCCTGGCCAAGACGCCGGGCGAAGCCCGCAACCAGTGGCTGGCAGTCCTGCAGGCCTACCTTCAGGAGGTCGCACTAGCCATACCCGGCGAGAAGCAGCCGCCCACCGTCACCGCCCTGAACATCATCGGCCGCGCCATCATCGCCTGCCAGGAGCGGGAAATGGAGTGGCAGCACAGCAGCCTGGAACGGATGGCGGAGAACGCCCGGAGAATCCTGGACGGAGTTCCCGCATGAGCGCCGGAACCCGCGACGAGGCCGCAATCGACCTGACCCGATTGGGCCACCAGAGGTCACCCAGAACGCTGAGGCAAACCCAACGGTCAAAAAGACCCGCCGGCGAAAGCCGGCCCGACCCCGGCCGGTGGTAGAATGCCGGACGGTAGCTGTGAGACCACCCGGCAAACCCAACTCAACAGACTTGCGGATACGAGCGAGGCAGAGGCAATGACGACCCAGCAAGACACATTCGGCCAGGAGCCCCGGCTGTTCAACACCGTATACCAGTTCCGGGCCTATACGACCCGGCAGGGATACGAGGAGCTGGACCGCGTCCTGGCCATGCAGTGCACCCTCTACAACGCCGCCCTGCAGGAACGCCGGGACGGCTGGAAGATGGGCAGGAACCAGATCACTTACTACAGCCAGTGCCGTGAGCTAACCGGAGTCCGGGCCGACGACGGCGAGTGGAACCAGCAGAACCGCCGACTCGCCACCGGTACCCTCAAGCGCGTGGACCTGGCCTTCCAAGCCTTCTTCCGACGGTTCAAGAGCGGTGACACCCCGGGCTACCCCAGGTTCAAGCCCCGCCAGCGGTTCAAGACCCTGACCACCCACGGCACCGAGCCGGGAATGTTCCGGCTGGACCTGCCCAGGGACCGGGCCGCCCTCACCATCAAGGGACTCCCGCGCCTCGACATCAAGTTGAAGGGCCGCAGGCTGCCCGAGGGTCAGAAGCCCACCACCATCATGATCACCCGGCGCGGCCGCCGCTGCACGGTGTCGCTGGGCTTCATGGTCCCCAAGGAGGAGCTGCCGCCCAACGGACGCGCCGTCGGGCTGGACATGCGGATGGGCATAGCCCGGGTGGTCACCAGCGACGCCGAATACTGGGACCGGAGGGAAAGGGACACCAAGCCCATAAAGCGCCGGCAAAGAAAGCTGTCCCGGGCCGTCAGGGGATCAAACAAGCGGCGCAAGAAGGCGACAGCCCTCGCCAAATGCCAGTACCGGGAGCAGGTAAGCAACCGCAACGCGGTGCACCGCTTCACCACCGCAGCGGTAAGGCAGAACGAATTCATCGCCGTGGAGGAACTGGACATCAGGCAGATGACCGGAACCGCCCGCGGCACCATCGAAAATCCCGGCACGGAGGTGCAGAGAACGGCGGACCGAAACCGCCAAGCGCTGGATCAGACCTGGGGAATGATACGTCAGCAGCTGAGCTACAAGGCAGAATGGGCCGGCAGGCAGCTGGTGGAGGTTGACCCCGCTTACACGAGCCGGGCCTGCAGCAGGTGTGGCTACGTGCGATCCTCGCCCCAAATTCGAACCACCTTCCGGTGCGCCGAGTGCGGGATGGAGGGCGCCGCAGCCCACAACGCCGCGGTCAACATTCTGCGCCTTGGCCTCGGCCAGGGCGAGAGCGGAGCAAAGGGCCTATGGCCTGCTCTCGACACGCCGCAGAATGTGGCAACAATCGGCGAATTGTCGCCGATGCGTGTGGAAATACTACCGTCCGATACCGGCTGATAACATCTATCAAATGGATAGGGGTAACCCCGGAAGGACAGGGATGCTCCGTTGGCGGACAGGGGTTGGAAAGCGCTCTCCAGGGTAACCCCGGAAGGACAGGGATGCTCCGTGAGCAACTTTGCAAGTGTTGGGCTCATCCTGGGTAACCCCGGAAGGACAGGGATGCTCCCTGATAGACGAGAGCGGCGCCGAGGAGTGTCACGGTAACCCCGGAAGGACAGGGATGCTCCCGGTTGGCACTCGGCGGTGGACAAGGCCGTTCGGGTAACCCCGGAAGGACAGGGATGCTCCGAATAAGGCCCCGCTGAGACACCACCCTCAGCGGGTGACCCAGGACGGGCATGGAAGCTCCTTACGACCGGTTGGGGCAGAAACCCGGTTACAGCAACCCCTGACGGGTGAGACAACTCCCTTCGACAGCGATTGGATTCCCCCGGGAGGACCGACAACCCCGAACGGGCGAGGAATCCCCCAGGTGGCTACCATAAGACGAGGCGCTCCATGGCGCAAACAAAGGACGGGCAAGCACGCTTCCCTATTCCGCTCAACGTCACCGACAACACGGAGAAAAGGCAGGTTAGAGACCGTATGACAACGTCCGCACCTAGAGCAGGAACACTAGCCGACCTACTGACCGCCGAGGCCCTGGTCTTCCCACCCAAAGACGACACGCCCTTTGACTGGCTGGACGAACGGGTCAACGCCACCCGGGAACATGCCGCAGCCCTGGCCAGCCTCATCAACTGGCTGGACCGGCAGGAGAAGGAGCTGGCGATCCAGCTCACCGCCGACCTGACGCCGGACGACGTGGCCACCCGGCGGCCCTACAACTTCGGACCAGACCAGACACCCCAGCCCACCCGGGCCGGGGAGACCGCGCCGCCGGATCCGGACACCCCGCCGGAACCGCCCGGAAAGGGAATCCGGTTGAAGCAGATTGCCTGGCTGGACGAGCCTGACACCGACGGACAGCTCGACAGGCTGATTGAGGCCGTCCGGAGCTGGCCCCAACGGCGCAGGACAGGCGCGGAAACAAAAAGGTACCTGGGGCAGGTGCTGGCGCTCAGGCTGACCGCGCCGGTGCTCCAGCAGGTGGTGACGATGGAACACTACCACCACGGCACGAAACTCGAGGAGCCGCTGGTGACCTACGTCATTCACGCAAGAGACAAACCGAAACCCACCTACACCAACTGGCGGCCGGACGTGGTATCCCCGCTGGCCTATGACTGCGAACAGGCGTGCTGGGAGAGCATCAGAAGGAACGCAGCCCACGTCCGGCGGCTGCTCAGGGCCCAGGCCCCTAGGCAGGTGGAGCTGGAAATCCAGGGCATCAGGAGCGAGATCCACTTTCTCGCCAGAATCGAAGAGCGGATCCACGAAATAGCCTACCTGCGGGAAGAGGAAGACGGCTGGGTCGCCAACGAAGACCCGGACAACGATTATCACAAGTACGGCAGCAGCCTCAGCGGGTCAGTAATCAGGGCCATCGAAGACTTCATGGACGTTCTGGAGCCGGAGGGAGACTACTGCGGCGACCGCGTCAACGACGACGACCCCGACCCTCCCACCGGACTGCTCCTGGCAGTCAGAGATCCCGACCTGCTCCGGATGTGCGTACGCTGCCTCAGATCCCTCCATCCCTTCGAGGCCAAGCACATCGCCAGGGTAATGGCCAGCGACCTTTCCTTCGACGAGAACTGCACCGGGGACGACCTGGCCAGATTCCAGGAGGCACTGCAGCAGCCGGTGGAACACTACGAGAAGTTCAGCCCCAGGACAATAACAAGACAAGGGGAGAGGAACAACGTCGGAATGGGGCCCAGGCGGGCACCATAACCGGATCCAGTCCACCTCCATAGAAAAGACGAAACAGGAGATTAGCCCAATGAAACAATCCCGACCGGAACGAATCCTCGACCGCAGAACCCGCCTCCAGATAAAAGTCACCACGGCCGCCGTCCTGGTCATCATGACCGCCGCGGCCGTCGCGGGCATCGCAACCGGCCCCCGACTGGAGAGCAGCCACGCCCAGGAACCCCACGGCGGCGAAGCCCAGGCCGCGAGCCAGAACGTAACCAGGGTGGGCAGCGTACTGCACAGCACGGCCGCCCCCTGCTCTCCAAGGCCTCCTGCAACTGGGACGACTCCAACGACCTGTTCTGGACCAGCGGCCACTCCCTGTCGTATGGATTCGCGCCGGCGCCCGACGGGTTGCGCGTGAAGCGCACCCACTATGACGAGGACGCCTACGAGAACCGGACCGTCACCTGGAACCTGCTCAACGGGGAGGCAGAGCGGGTCGAAAACCGGGCGTAGACCTGGACCGACAAGACCAGCGACGCCGACGAGGTGCGCTACGAGTGCAGCGTCCGGGCCCTGAACGCCGACGGCGCCGAGAAGAAAGGACGCCAGTGGTCATGGCAGATGAGCTCCAAGTCCTGCTGATACCACGAAACAAAAGAAGAAGAGAGGAAGATACCATGCCACCTGTCAACCCCGCGGATCCGACCCACAACTGCGTCACCGCCGATACCCTGGTCCAGACCGACCAAGGGCCCCAGCGCGCCGCGTCACTCGTAGGAAAGCCCTTCACCGGCCTGGTCGACGGCCGGGAATTCCCCTCAACGCCGGAGGGCTTCCGCCCCGCCGGTCGCCGCGCCGTCGTAACCCTGGAAACCGACAACGGCAACTACGTTGAGCTAACGGCGGACCATCCGGTCATGACCAAGGAGGAGAAGGGCCCCTGGGAATGGAAGGAGGCCGGATCGCTTCAGCCGCGGGACACCGTCCGGCTCCACAACCACCGCATAACCGGCCGGAAGGGCCAGACCGACGGGCTAAGGACGCTAGGCAAGGCCACGCTGGAACAGGCAGTCAACGCCATCGTCGACGACGCCACAGAGAGCATCTGGATCTACGGCCAGGCCGGCCACGCCCGCGACGCCGGAGACCGGAACGAAGCGAACCTGATCTGCCAGCAAATGCGCCGAGCCGGAATGAACCCCGTCCGGGCCGCGTCCAACGGCCAAGACAGGATATTCTTCACGGAAAGGGACCTGGCAGTAGCCAGGCTGGACACCCAGCAGGAGCGGGACAGCCAGCAGGCCGAGGACCGGCAGCGGCTGGAGGCGCCCCGGGATTACTATCCCGACGAGGACCGCGTCAAAACCATCACCGAGGACGGGAAGAAGGACGTATACCAGGCCATCATACCGGGCGCCGACGGGTTCGACGGCAACGGCTTTTACCTGCAGATATGCGGAACAGAGGACCAGACAAAGCCATCAGCAACGGCAACCTGGTAATACCGATTAACATACAAACCAGACCAGCAAGCGAAACAGTGATGAAGTAAAATGGCTGATTTCCTCACCACCACCGGCATTTCAAACCACCTGGAAGGGATTATCATCGACGCCACGGAAAGGCTCATCATCGTAAGTCCCTACCTCAAGGTAAACCCAAGACTCAAGGAACTACTGGAGGAGAAGGACCGGTGGAAAATTGACATTAGAGTCATCTACGGGAAGAGTGAGCTGAACCCCCAGGAAAGCAGCTGGCTGGAGTCTCTGCAGTCCGTCAGAACCAGTTTCTGCCAGGACCTGCACGCCAAGTGCTACATGAGCGAAGCAAAAGCCCTGATCACCTCCATGAACCTCTACGAGTACAGCCAAGTAAACAACCGGGAAATGGGCATCCTCATAGACCGGGAGAAAGATCCAGACCTGTACCAGGACATTTACCAGGAAGTGAACCGGCTGCTTCGCATCAGCGAAGAGATCCGCATAACCGTGGCGAAGGTCGAAGCCGAAGAGGAATGTCAACAGGTTCAGCCATCTGCCCCGGCAAAAAGCACAACGCCACCGGCCAAACCTCAAACTTCGCGAGCCCCTTCTCAAGGACATTGCATTGCCTGCAAGGCGTCCATCGCGCTCAACATCACCAGGCCCTACTGCCAGGGATGCTATACACCTGCAACGCAGGGACCAGACCGAACAAAGCCGCAGCAGTGTTGCCATATGTGCGGCGACGACCACCCCTCAACCACAGGAAGACCTCTCTGCACAAAGTGCTACCCCAAGTACATGGCCAACCCAAGTCTGCAGAAATTCCCTTCCAGGAGAACCTCTTCCTGAAATGAGAATTATGATGTTCCCCAACACAGGCGAGGAGGAGACAAGAGCATGAGCGACATGCAAGCGGAACGCAACAACGGCAACCTGGTGATCCGGCCCACCGGAAAGATCGACGGCGGCAACTCCGGCGGCGTCCAGCGGGAGATCGGCAGCATCATCGACCGCCAGGACCAGGCGGTGATCCTGGACCTGGCCAGAATCGAGTACCTGAGCAGCGCGGGCCTGCGCGTCATCGCCGTCACCCTGAACCGGTGCCGCAGCCGCTCCCAGCAGCTAGCCCTCTGCAACGCCATGCCGAACATCTACAAGATCCTCAACAGTAGCGGATTCGACAAGCTGCTCCCCATCGCAGACAGCTAGCAGAAAGCCCTGCAGGAGCGGGGGCAGCTGACAGAATTTCAACCCACGGACCAAGGAAAAAGGGAGACCCTCACAATGAACGACATTTCAACCCACACCCCGGATGCCCCCGAACCCGCCGCCAAGTCGGCCGAGACGAAGCCCTGTCATACGCTCTTCGTTGACGACGAGTCGGACTTCGAACCCATGATCCCCACCCGCTTCTACCGCCGGCCGGACCCCCCAGCAATATGTTCGCATCGCCGTGGAGGGACGGCGGGCCCGCATGCATAGTCATAGCCAATGACGGCACGCCCCCTTCGAGCCCATCAAGCAGGCCGCGCCGGTCACCCTGCCCACAGGCCCCAGACAGGAAGAGCCGGAGTCCGGACTGGACATATTCCTGGCCCGCGAGCTGGCCGAGTCCATCTCCTATTCCTACCTGAACGGCCAGAACATGGTCTCCCTGACGGTGACCGACGCGAGTTGAGCAAGCCGACGGCCAAGAAACCTACAATATTTACGAGGAAAATATGTTCACAAAGGTTGCAAGCCTGATAGCGATAGGTCTGGGTCTCGCGCTCCTGGCACTGATCGGCATGGTGTACCTGTCCATCGAAGCCCTGGGCACAACGATGGAGGAAGTAACGGACAGTATCGCCACATCCATCGAGACCGGCAGCGGCACCGTCGCAACAGGAATGGGTCTGATGTCGGTAGGAGGGGTCGCAGGCCCTCCCGGAGCGGGCAACGAAGCAACGTTGGATCCGCCCGCGGTTCAGAGGGGAACGCCCGCAGGAACGCAAATGCCGCAGGGCAACCAGCCAGACCCAGTTCAGGAAGGAAAGACCCAGGTTGAACTGACCGACGGCAGGCAGGGACAGACTCCCATCGCTCATCGACCGATGCCCAACATACCAGGCAGCGGCGAGAGGACCAGCCAGATCCTACGCTACGCCATCAACAAAAAGGACAACCAGTCCGGAACCTACAGGTTGGAGGATTCTCACCTGAAGGCATTGATCCAAGCCGGTGCGCTGACCATTACAATGACCGAAAATGGAAAGGATTACCAATCCCTGCTACCCGACCAAGAAGACTACGCCAACTACAACGACTACCATGAGTTCGTTACAGGATTCTTCGTCTTCTTCGCACCTGTAACTAAAGAGGAGGGGATCAAAAAATGGTTTACTGACATCCAAACAGTCAGTAATGGAAACCACACCCTGCTCTACCAGGTATGGAATAATCGGGACGAACCCCTGCCCGAGAACATACCTGAGAATTACAGGCTGGAGTACCTTGCAGTCGAAGGCCCAGACCCGACCACGTCGTATTCAGAACACCATCAACAATCATCCACATCATATGGCCTCAATACCTTCCCATACCATCCGTCAGGGCGCATCCGGTTCGGAGAGCTAAACCCGGAGCTCTGCGCCTCCGCCATCGAGAACTCAAACAAAGTAGAAACGGAAGTCGACTGCCTCGATGACCCAGACCTTTATCAGTTCCACTTCCCCATCGCATCCCACGACCACATAGTAACCTGGCACCAGAGCGCGGATTTCGTGGCAGACAGGGACAGCCGTTTCTTCTGGCGCCTGCTCGCCAAATACAGCGAGACCAACTGGCAGACGGACTCGGAGGACGAACACCAACTGCTTCAGTATTACGACGGACGGGGAAAAATCCTGCACCCCGCCTACTTCAACGTGAAAGCACAGCACGAAGGATGCCTTTGCCTGAAAGCATCCCAACACGCCGAAGTTGCCGAATGGTTCGCGGCCCAGAGGGCCCTGCAGACCGGTCCAACGCAGCTCTACTGGGCCCCGGTTTGGAAGGTCCAATAAGAGCAATGAAAGACAAATCCAGGGTCCATTCTGACCTACAAAATCCTAGGCAGTGTCGTCAAAATCGTAGGAAGATGTTAGATTTTTGTGTAGCAAGTGAGTGTGAAGGGTGGGGATATGGCAGCAGCGCATCGGCGTCACGATATTTCGGACCAAGTTTGGGAAAGGTTGCGACCCCTTTTGCCTGGGGACGGATTCAAGAGGGGTCGACCGGCCCGGGACAACCGACTGTTTCTGAACGCGGTGTTCTGGATTCTGCGAACTGGGGCACCCTGGCGGGATCTGCCGCCCGACTACGGAGATTGGAAGAATACCCATCGACGCTTCTGTCGCTGGAGGGATGGGGGCGTCTGGAAGCGGTTGCTGGACTCCGTCATCGACGATCCGGATTTTGAGTGGCTGATGATCGACGCCAGCTACATCAAGGTTCATCCCCATGGGACTGGAGCCCGGGGAGGCAACCAAGCCATAGGACGTACAAAAGGGGGCTGAACAGCAAACTGCACCTGGCGGTAGACTCTCATGGCATGCCGGTACGTTTGAGCCTGAGTGAGGGAACGGTAGCGGACTGCACCCAGGCGCATTCATTGATTGATGATATCTCAGCCGAATATCTGCTGGCGGACCGAGGCTACGACACCGATGCCATCGTGGCTGAAGCCGAGGCTCGGGGAATACAGCCGGTAATACCACCGAGAAGTCACCGCAAGGAACCCCGGTATTACGACCAGGCTCTGTACAAACTACGTCATTTGGTGGAGAACGCATTTCTATACTTCAAACAATGGAGAGCAGTAGCTACCCGATATGCCAAAAACGAAGCCTCGTTCCTGGCGATCTGCCAAATCCGCGCCCTGGCATTCTGGAGCAGATTATTTTGACGACACTCCCTAAGTCGCTGCCACCAGTCCACTTCGTTTAAGGAAACGGGATGGGCTTCCAGCCATGAGGAAAAAGGAAATAATTTGCACAAGGAATCGGAATCAAAAAGATTCATTGTGAAAAGTCATAATTGAGGAGCAAGCATGCCAGAGCAGAGAATAAACGGGTGGACCATCAGAGCCTCAAAAGCCCACGGGCACCAGGATGGATACCACCTGCAAGGGGAATGCGTAACCTGGGACTGCTTTACCAGGCAGCACGAAAGGTTGAGAAACCCAAGCAAACCCGCCAGGACGGAAACTGAAGTTGCCGTGATCTATTTCAGGGAAATGGGGCAAATGCCTCACTTGCAGGACCTAGGCCTCCTGATCACAGGCCACTGCCAGGGCAGGCCCGACCAGATGAGGTTCATCCTGCCGCCGGTAGACCAGCCCCCCACCCCCCACGCAAACATCAGGACGCTGACCCAGGCAGTTCCCATCCACACCGCCCTCTACACTAGCGCGGGCCAGCGGGGAGGCGTAATCTTCCCCCTGGAATTCTGGGATCTCCAGCTCGACGAGAACCGGGCAAATGCCCAGACCATTGACATCCTCATAACCGTCGTACACGAATCCTTCGCGAGCTACGCCAAAAAGCTGGCGGTGCAGAAAGGAGTAACCACCATCTACGACCCGGGCCTGGACCAAATGGACGAAATGCTAAAAACGCACCCCTCGGTCGACCACCAGCCGGGCGTTTTCACCCTGGCCGTTACCGCAGCCGGACAACCCGCAGCCATGACCTGCGTAACGGAAGAGCAGGCCAGGGCCAAGAGCATCAGGGCGTTCACCGAACTCTACCGCCCGGCGGACCTGGTGAAAAGCGCCAGCCTCCAGACGCCCCGCTGATTTCCCGGCACTCAATACCATGAAGAACCTGCCCAAATCTCAGGAGTAGACAGAGCCTTCGTACCGAATATCGACCCACGTATCAGGGAGAAATAAGAGCCATGACAGACTCAGGAAAGCAACGGTCAATCGCGGAACTGGAACTCTTCCTGACAAGGGACCAGACAGCCCTGTGCAAATTCATGGCAAGCCATGCCAAGTCCTCCCTCACAGAGGAAAACTAACCCTTTCCCGACTGGAAAGAAGGCCGGCTTTGGCGAAAAGCGAACCATCCTCCCAGACCGCTAGCTCTTGAGGAAACCAAAACACAGCCAAGCTATCTCAAACGAAGGAGGCCCGACTTGTCAATAAGAGACCTGCAGCAAGCCGTCAGAGCAGCACAAAGGACCATCCAGGCATGGGAGAAAAGCAACACCGACCCACTAGAAGAAAGAACCCGAAGTGAGCTTATCGACCCCGTGCTGAAAGCGCTCGGGTGGCCTGTCAATTACGGGCAGCGGAGCCGGAGAAACCGCAAACCCTGCATTACCGAGTACTATCCTTATGAGGACTTCGCCTACAGAGTGGATTACGCGATGTTCGATAATCACGGCAAAGAAGTTATCATCATCGAGGCAAAACATTTCCTGGAACACACCAAAGACCACTACCTCCAGCTCGCTGACTACTGTGACGATGCCCGCAACATGAAAGCCGTTCTCACCAATGGCGAGTACTGGAACGTCGTAGTCTTCGACCAACGAGGTATAGTCCACGAAGAAAACCCCATCAGCATCATGTGGGACAACAGCGGGGAAACTGTCGACCACCTCTACCGTCTCCTCTCCAGGGAGCACAATCGAGTAAATCCCAATAGCAGCGTCACCTGGAAGAGATAGCCCACTCCTCCCTGAGGGTATCCGCCCTTGAAGACACCGACAAATTCGTAAATCGGTCCCAAGTAGAGTTAGAATCCGTGCTTGCTGCGCCAGCCTCCAATTCCGGAGGTCTACTTTCCAGGAAAACCAAGAAGCACCAACCTCATCATGCGAAACGGGCACCTCGCGAACATTGAAAACGGAGCAACGGAGAACCGATGCCAGCTAAGTGCGGGAGACCCGCATACCTGACCACCGGCCAGAAAAAACTGCTGGTGCTGCTGCCGTTCAAGCTGAAGATTCAAAGCTTGTGCCTGTCCGCCCGCAATAGAAGCGACCCCTCCAACAGGGCCGTCGTAATCACCGTGACGGTCCTCGCTCCCTCCGCTAATAACACGACCCTGGCCCTCCATCCGGGGGGTCTTCAACCCGCCCTGGACGGACATGGATGGGAACCCGAACAGTAACTAGCCGACTGCTCGCCAAAATGCTGGGAGACCAGGCTCCCACCCAGCCAGGATAGCGCACCGGACGGGACTGCATTCCCTTTATCAAAAAGGCAATACTGGCCAAGCCCAACAAAGCAGGTAGCAACACCCAGGAAGAATCAATGACTTGGAGGTGATGGATTGCCCAGATGGTCAACCAAAAGAATGAAGACATATTCCGCCGTGCCGGTGGACGTTGTTCTATATGTAGTCAACCACAAACCCTGAGCGGATACAGCAAAAGATGGAACGAGGAATTAAGTCCGTCGGAAAACCCAACAGAACAGATAACAAGAAAGGACGTCAGGATGCAAGTCATTACTCATTACGTCAGACCAGACAACAGTGAGGCACACCATAAAATGCTACCGGTTTGCGGACAATCTGAAAACGAAGACAAGGTTACTATCGTACCGGAATTCGTCAACTGCAAACCCTGCAGGAATACAAATGAATTCAAGACAGACAGATTTGAGGACGATTAATATTAGAAGATCAATGCGTCATATCCAACCCGGCAAGAACGCCAACCGGTGCAAATCGACGGCGACACACCCCAACTAGCCGAGCAGCCCGGACGATTCAACACCACTAGGGGAGGCTGAAGTGCATGCGAGATGCTCCCAAAACCGGCCGGAGGGCCGGAGGGTACGCGACAGCAACCTGCCCCCAAACGGACCCGTAAACTGCCCAACCAGTCCCAAATTCACACCATCGGAAAAGACGATCTGATGACACCAGACAATTGAGAACGCGGGAATACCTAGTACCTTGTCAAGCTTGGTTTGAGTGTTTAAAGGGTGATTGACTGGTAGTGCTAATCTGTTGATAGAACGTGTTGTTGTGAGGTGATGGTGTGGTCAGGGAGAAATTTGCGGTTCGGCTGACGCCGGAGCAGCGCGACCAACTGGAGCACATGGTCCGGGCTGGGAAGAGTTCCGCCCGGGTTACCACTCGGGCCCGCATTTTGCTCAAGATCGACGAGGGCTGGTCGGCGCCCCGGGTGGCCCAGGCCTGGACGTATCTGAAGGCACGGTGTTCCGGCTCAAGCGGCGTTTCGCCGAAGATGGGTTGGAGGGGACGCTGAAGGACCGGGTCCAGGCCCACCGGTACCGGAAGCTAGACCACCTGGAGGAGGCCCACCTGATCGCCCTGGCCTGCAGTCCGGCGCCTGAGGGCCACGACCACTGGACCCTGCGGCTGCTGGCGGACCGGATGGTGGAGCTGGGAGTGGTGGAGTCGCTAGCGCCGGAGACGGTGCGGTTGCGGTTGAAAAAAACGCGCTCAAGCCGTGGCAGAAGAAGGAGTGGTGCATCCCCAAAGTGAGCGCCGACTTTGTGGCCCACATGGAGGATGTCCTGGATCTGTATGCCGAGCCCCATGATCCCCAGCGGCCGGTAGTCTGTTTTGACGAGACCTCCACCCAGTTGCTGGCCGACACCAGGGAACCGATTCCGGCCAAGCCTGGCAGGCCCAGGCAGGAGGACTACGAATACCGGCGAGAGGGCACCCGCAATCTGTTCCTGGCCTGTGAGCCCAGGGCGGGCTGGCGCCACGTGGCGGTAACGGAGCGGCGCACCAAAGAGGACTTTGCCCGCCAGATGCAGTGGCTGGTGGATGAGGCCTACCCCGACGTCCCCGTGGTCCGCCTGGTTCTGGACAATTTGAACACCCACAGAATGGCGTCGCTGTATGAAACCTTTCCCGCTGCGGAGGCCCGGCGCATCGCCACACGGCTGGAATTTCACTACACCCCCAAGCATGGCAGTTGGTTGAATATGGCGGAGATCGAATTCAGCGTCTTCTCGCGCAGTTGCCTCAGGAAGCGTCTTGCCGACGAGGAATCCCTCTGCCGAGAGGTCCAGGCTCTGGAGCTGGAACGGAATCAGGCTCAAGCCGGCATCAACTGGCAGTTCACTGCCCAAGACGCAAGGGGTAAACTACGTCGCCTTTACCCCTGTCAATCCTGATTGGTTCTGGTACTAGTAGCAAAACTAGTAGCGGCACTCTCTCTTCCAAACGCCGCGACCAATGTAGCGGACCCTGCAGTAGAACTTAAAGAGCGTCTCAAAAACTTAGAAGACGGCAGCTTATTCCAAGACGCAGGAATAGTAAACATACTCGCAGGCGATTTCTTCGCTTGGTATTTGGACGACGTTTATTGGGACGATCTAAAGCAGCCTATCGAAGCCACACTAACCACACTTCAACACGTCAACTTCGACATCGAGCGAAAAGAACTGTCATCAGTGAGAGACCTTTTCAAGGGAATGTACGAGACATTCATGCCGAGAGCCCTCCGCCACGCCATGGGAGAGTTTTACACACCCGACTGGCTAGCAGCCCATGCCCTAGACAAGATCGGATGGAACCCCAATAACCAGCTACTGGATCCAACCTGCGGTACTGGAACCTTTCTCCTAGAGGCGATTAAAAGGCGCCTGATGTCACAAGAATACGACAAGGAACGGAAACCCGACACCAGAAAACTCCTTGAAGGCATATACGGAATGGACCTCAATCCGCTAGCGGTCCTCGCCGCCCGAGCATCCATCGTAGTCTTCTTATCGCCGTACATAACTCCTGAAAACCCTGTCACCATCCCAGTATGGATGGCCGACGCCATCAATTCCTCCACGAGAACAGGTGAAAACTTCGAGCACCAGTTACTAACCGAAAAGGGACTGAAGACTTTTAAAGTACCGTCCTCTCTAGTCAACAGTGTGGAATTCCACCGCATATTTCTCTCAATCATGGAATTAATAAACACAAACATGGACCACGGAGAAATTGAACATACCATACGGGGAGAATTCAACCTGGAATACTTGGATTTGAAAGAAAGCCAGGCATTCGCCGAAACCATCAAGAACCTTGTAGAACTCCACGCTGAGAGCTGGGATGGCATCTGGTGTCCAATCCTAGCAGACCGCTTTACCGCGGGTGCTATCCCAAAGGTATCCCATATCGCAGGAAATCCACCGTGGGTAAAGTGGAGCCACCTCCCGCCAGAATATGCCAACTTCATAAAAGAAAAATGCCGACGCAGCGGAGTCTTCAGTCAAGACACCTGGTTTGGAGGAATAGAATCTGATATATCAACGGTAATAACATTCGAAGCCATGAGGAAATGGCTTGAACCAGAAGGAAAACTCGCTTTCTATATTACCGGAACCATATTCTCTAATGAATCCAGTCAGGGATTCAGAAAAATGCAATACTACCAAGGACAGAGAGCGTCCATACAAGAAGTAGAAGACTTCAAAGCCATTTCGCCTTTTGAAGGCGTCTCAAACCACCCGACTTTAATCACAATACACAACGGAAGCCCGACGATTTATCCAGTCGGCTATCGCATCTGGAATCTCAAAGACAAAAAAAGGAGAGCGAAAAAGAAAACTTTTAACTCTTGGGAAGAATTCGAGAAGGCAGCCACCCCAACAAACCTACTCGCCCGACCCGTCTACGGTAGTGACGAAGGGCCTTGGCTGAAAGGAACAGCTTCCCAGCACGAACAATGGCCCCTAATTTTCAAGACCGACGAAGAACCTAATTATCTAGCCCGCAAAGGGGTCTGCACAGACAGAAACGGTATATTCTTTGTCAAAGTATCCGACCACCGTTCACCAGGATACTGCTCAATCAGCAACAACCCATCTCTGGGAAGAAAACCAGACATTCAAGCAATGAGACGTGCAACTGTAGAGACAGACCACGTGTTCCCGTTAATCCGGGGAAAAGGAGTCAGCGCATTCCAAGCTACAGCGGACCCAGATTATTTCATTCTGCTGCCTCAGAAAACAATGCACGGAAACCCGGAGCTCCCGAGAGAAGCACGCAACACTTACCGGTACCTCACTAGGTTTAAGACAATCCTGGAAGGCAGATCAAGCTACCGTAGGTATCAAAAAGGCCAGCCTTTTTGGTCAATTTGGAACGTAGGTCCATATACCTTTGCACCCTACAAAGTGGTATGGAAGGAGATGTCAGGAAACCGCTTCCAAGCCGCATATATCAGCAACCTCAAGGACAACATATTGGGAAATAAATTACTTATTCCCGACCACAAAGTCTACTTCGTTCCAGCATGGAACGAGGACGAAGCCGCATATCTTACCGGAATGCTGAACGCTCCTTCCGTAGCGCAGGCAGTATCAGCTTACAGCCCAAACCTGAGCCTAGGGGTCAACGTAGTAGAACACTTAGCTATACCCACATACAACCAGGCAGACATCAACCACCGGCTGATAGCAGGGCTATCTAAGCACATCACAGAACGAGGTAAGGGACCCTACCCAGGAAACCTAGAATACCTGGACCACCTAGCACACAAGAATTTCAGAAATGCCAAAACAGACCAGTCCAAACTGAAGCGAAGAACATCAACAGACTAAACTACATAAAACCCCGACACCGCCTTAACTGTTGCAAACTGCACCGAGGCCCTGTCACCATACCTGAGAAAATTCCGCTACTCGGTACCCGACTCCGACCCGGCTTGAATCCGTCGCCAAGTTGTCGAAACCCGTTAGCTTCATCGGTCAACTGTGGTGACGAATTGCGTTTATCGCAGGAGCCTGAAAATTCGGCCACATCCGGCCGACGGTCCGGCCTACTTTTCTGCCGAGGGCGGCTACCCGGTGGCTAAGCTTATTGTCGGGTCCGCAGATTGTACCCAGACGTTCTCCCGCCTCCGGCCATTAGTCCGTTGACTTATACGCTTCCGCTTTGGAATTCAGCTGTAGCTGTAGCTGTGGTTGGCGTATATGGTCAGGCTTTCCCACGGCCACGTCAATGTTTTCAATCTGTGGTCTCTCCATGGGGCACCGGCCACCAAGGGCATTGGCAGGGTGGCCCCACCGGATCTTGCTGGCCCGGATGGAGGTCTTCACCTGAGCCTCAGCTTTCCCTGTTCTTCCAGTAATCCCGTCCGAGCGATGGCACCACACCTGGGCTGGTGAGGGTATATTGGTTGTGCCTTACCAGGCATATGAGGCCGGACAGTGGGAGGGATCTCCGTTCCCTGCTCAATCTGGCCTGCCTGCAGGACCTGCAGAACTGAATTCGCGCCACGGCCACAGTATGGGACCCCGCCAGGGGGAGCCGAGGGCTCAGAAACATCTTTGATTTCGCCGCGGAGGATTGCCGTGGCATCCGGCATGAGAATCCCGTCCATGTCCCCCGACAACCGGCCTGACGCGCTCACCCGTGGCTGTCTGCTGCTGGCAGCCGCGCTGCCGTGGTACGCGGTGGCCTCCGGCGTCTACGGCCTCTATTTCTACGTTCTCCTACTGGTTCCCATGGCCGGTGGAATACTGGAGGGATCTGCCCAGGAGATGGTGACCGGCGTCCTGTTTGGCTTTACGGTGGCAGCGGCCCTGCCACTGGCCCTGCTGCTGTTGCTGACGATGCCGGCCGGGTTGCTCTGGGCAGTGTTCCGTCGCCCGCTCCGCGGGCTGCCTGGGAGAGTGGTCAGGGGCGGATGCGTCGCCTCTATGGCGTTTGCGGCAACCTACGCTGCCCTCATATTTGTAAGCAATGTAATTGACCTGAGCCAGGATGGGGCTGTCTTCCAGTGGTGGGCGGACTGGGTCCACGTGGTGGCGCTGCTTGTTGGCCTGGCCGCCACATGGCGGGCCTGGCGGTGGCTGCGCCGCCCAGTCCCGTGATCGTCGACTGGATGGGAGCACGTCCCCTGCCCCACGCAACAAGCCCCCGGCAGCATGCAGCCGGGGACCCATTGACCGGTCTATCCGGTAATCGTTTCCTCACCAGACTATCTGATTCCAGCAGTTGCCGTTCACGAAGGTCAGATGACGGACCTTGCCGCCCAGGATGGCCTGGGCGGTGGCCTTGCGTGGGCAGGGCAGGCAGCAAGATGCCATTGCTTCAAACACCCAGGGCAGGTCTATCCCCGCGTTGGCGGGGCAGCCTCTTTTGGTCATGGCACGGAGGCCCTGTTCGACGGTCTATCCCCGCGTTGGCGGGGCAGCCAAGGGGACAATACGCAGACAGAGCCCCGGAAAGGGTCTATCCCCGCGTTGGCGGGGCAGCCTCGCCAGATGAGGCCCGTTTCGGCTCTGCAGTTGGTCTATCCCCGCGTTGGCGGGGCAGCCGATCATGTTTCCGTAGGTCCTCTTGACCATGGAGGTCTATCCCCGCGTTGGCGGGGCAGCCCCCCCCTGCTTTTAAGATCACGCCCATGCGAAGGTCTATCCCCGCGTTGGCGGGGCAGCCACAGGCCCAGGTAATCGCGCCTGGCGGCGATGAGGTCTATCCCCGCGTTGGCGGGGCAGCCAGTCTACGTGGCGCCCAACAAGATTCCGGAAAAGGTCTATCCCCGCGTTGGCGGGGCAGCCGTCAATTTCGGAACCCCTAGAGAATCCCCGATCGGTCTATCCCCGCGTTGGCGGGGCAGCCGATGTCGATCAGCTCCGTCCTGATGTGGCGGGGGGTCTATCCCCGCGTTGGCGGGGCAGCCTTGTCGATCATGTGGGAGTAACCGGCGACTACGGGTCTATCCCCGCGTTGGCGGGGCAGCCTCTTATTCTGTGGAACTCGGAGTACCTATAACAGGTCTATCCCCGCGTTGGCGGGGCAGCCCCTATTTGACCAATGTTTCCAGCCTGCTTTTATTATATTATCCCCCTTCTTACCTCACTCATACTCTACCAGATAGACACCGTCTCCATCTACGATGTCCTTCGGCGCCTCCCCCAGCTTACGGATGCTCTGGTCACTGACTGCCGCCGAGTCCCGGTACGTCATTGCTATGGAACACTGGCCAAATTGGAAGTACCAGCCCGTCAGCACATCCCATATCCACTCCCTGATCCCAGCTGTAATGTCTGGTGATGTGTACACCCCCAGAACAATCTCCAGCATGGTCGATGCGAGGCCCCCCGATCCCTGCCTTCCACGTTCTGAAACAGGGCCTTGATCCGGTCGATCATCTTGGAAATCACCCTCTCCCGACAAAACAACTCGCCAGTGGTTCTGCGGGTATACCGCTCGATATCCAATCTCGACTGGTCCATTATCTCGGGCCGACTGGAAGGATGCCGGCAACAGGATCGTATCCCGGAAGAGGTCGGCTATGTCCAAGGCAAAGGCCTCGCCATTTGCCCTGGCCGCGCCGTCGGCGGCAAAAGAGAAACGCCGCCCCCGCCTCTCGGCTCTGCGGGGCGGCGGCTTAGCGGGCGTCTCCTCCGCCCGCCCATTGATGAGAGTTTTCAGGAAAAGCTCGGCTTGGTCCCCGGACCTGGAGAACACAAATATGCGAAAGCAATAAAAGAGGAGGCCCAATAATGGCTTACGAACTGAACGACAACAAAATCCCCCACGGCTACGAAAGCCTGGATGCCCACAAGAAACGGCACCTCAATCCCGACACCGGCAGCCTGGACCACCGCGGACCCCAGCACAACGACTGGGTGCATTACCGGATGCTCAACCTGGCCGGCCCCGACCTGCTGGAGTGCGAACGGACCGCCCTGGAGCCCGGACAGCAGACCACCCTGACCTGGGACGCCGTCACCTGCCCCCACTGCGTGACCAGCATCGCCCAGTCCTGGGCCGGGTTCTGCGAGTTCGCGCCGCCCCTGGACCCCAAGGTCTACCACAGCAGCCTGGAGGACGTCTACGACGCGCCAACCGCCGAGAGCCTGGACCACATCTGGGACGCCTACACCGGCCGGCCCGTTTAGCCGGATCAGCAAAGGAGAAGCCCCGGCCCGTGGGTCGGGGCCCACCGAATTTGACGAAGAGAGGTGAAAGAGACCTTGCGGTACACACACTCATTCCCGCTGACCCAGCAGGTCATCAAGGCCGGGGACGCCAGCGACCGCAAATCGTGCCCGGTGGCCTGGGCCCTGTGGCTCCACGGGTACGACAACCCGGCTGTGGACGAATACTCGACCCGGCTCTACGGCGACTACCGGCAGGACGTCTTCCTGCACACGTACGCCGCCCGGACCTGGATCCGGGACTTCGATAACGAGTGCACCGTGCCCGCCGGCACCCTGGTCGTCGCCGTCGATACCGACCGCCCCGCCGAGGGCTCCCTGGACTTCGTCCGGCACGACGCCTGAGCGCCCGGGCGTCATATCATCCGGACACCGGGCCGTCCGGCTAGCAGGGCGTCGGCACGTTCCAACGTCAGACCGGCCCAGCGGCCGAACATCGGCACGGCAGGCCGTTTTACCGTCAGGCCGGCAGGACAGAGAGGAATAGGGATGGTAAAACACTGGGCCACCCAGACGGCAGAGTGGATGAGCGTCAGCCCATCAAGGCAAAGGAGCCCCGCACCGTCACGCCATGGGGGCGTCATGCCGGAGAGAGGGCAGGATGGTACCTCATACGGCCATACTGCCTTTCCACCAGCGGGCCTTCATTACGCCACACCACCACACCATTAGAACACCCCACCGTTACACCTTCAGGAAATTAGAGCGTCACGCCGTCAGCACGCTACACCATCAGGGCGTTACGCCGTCAGGCCGCTGGTACGCCACGACGCCAGGCCAGGCCGACGGTCCGCCGCCGGTACGGCTCCACCCCGATACACCACGGCGTCAGGACGGCAGAGCGTCAGGAGGTCAAGCCGTCCCAGCATCCGCGTTATCTCCCCACAGCCCGGGTCAGTGACCCGCAACCGTGACCCGCAACCGTGACTCCGAGGAGGAATATACCCTTGAGCACCCACAGCAGCAAGACCGGGGACCAGCCCCGCTACACCATCGACGAGATCCGCCGCGACGTGGAGGACTGGCTGAAGTTCGGCCCACCCACCGAGGTCCAGGACAGCGAGACCGGCACCGACACCGGCCACCACGAGCTGGTGGAGGAGCTGGTCATCGCCCGGCGCGCCGCCAACCCCAACATGCCGGCCAGCCGGGTAATCCACCAGGTCACCCAGGCCGACACCGACCGGTTCCTGGAGGATTCCTGGTACAGCGCCGCCGGCGAGCCCATCGACGACGTCACCGACGAGAACCAGGCCGACTTCCGCGAGGAGGTCCGGAGGGAGCTGGCCAGCTGCCCCAAACTCAGCCGCGCCGTCGCCGACTGCCTGGAGCGGGCCTTCAAACGCTACAGCGCCCGGGTCCACGGCGACGACTCGCCCTTCCGCGCCGACTACCTCGGCGAATACCCCGACGACGACGCCGACCCGCCGGTCCCCATCGACGAGTTTGACGACGAGCCGGAGATCCACACGGCCCTGCAGCCCACGGCCTGACCGGAGCTGAACAAGAGCCGAGGGAACAGGACAGTGGGCCAGCCGAACGGCTGACGCCGTACAGGCTGGCAAGAGGTGGCCGCCGAGCTGGCCACCCGGAAGGCAGGGATTTTAAGACCAAGGAGGGCTTTCGGCACAGCCTTAAGCCCGGGTCCCCAACTTTGAAATGCCCGCCCCCGAGGAGGGGCAGCGAAGGAGTAGACACGATGATGATGAGCAAGCACCAGGGAGCAACCGCACCGTGGAAGCCCGGCGAGACCGTCCGCTGCGGCGCCGAGTTCGTGACCTTCCAGCACCTGGCCGGCAAGGCCGCCATGATCACCCACGACGACGGCCTTATCGAGCTGGTACCCCTGCACACCCTGTCGGACCGCACCACCGGCGCCGCGGCCGAGCTGCAACTGGCCAGCTAACAGCCAGGAAAACCCGAACGACAACAACCTGCCGGCCGAGGCCACGGCGAGAAGGAGGAAGGAGATGACCACCGGCGCAATCGGAACCCAGCGCGACATCCTGATCACAGTCCGGAACCGGCAACACCTGGCGCCGGTGCTGGAGACCCTGCAGTCCATCAAAGCGTCCCAGGTCCTGCTGCAGCTGACCGGCAGCGACGACACCGAGTACCTGGTGCGCTACCAGGAATCAAAGGTCGAGCAGTCCAGCGCCCTGGTCAAGCTGCGCGTCCAGGCCGAGCCGAGCCCGCTGGCCGGACTGGAAGACCGCTACGAGGTGTGGGTCAGCGAGATCTACGCCAGCGCCCTGGGCGAGGAGGAGGCCGTCCGCGACTGGCAGAGGTTCTACGAGGGCATGCCCCAGGCCGACGGCAGCGAGGGGGAGCCCGGGCTGGCCCAGGACCCCATCGCCGCAGCGCTGCTGGCCGAGGGCTTCACCCTGACCCACTGGGGCGACCTGGACCGATCCGACCAGGAACGCTTCATGGACCACGTGCAGCTCTTCGCCGAGGGCCCGGAGTGGCTCTCGCCCGAGCTGATGGAGGGCAGCACGTCCCGCGCGGACGCCCTGGAGCGCTACGCCCCCTTTCTGCAGGCCCCGCACGACTGAAACCAGCCGCACCAGCGGCGAAGGAGAAGGAACAGGATGACCGCTACCCAACTGAAGAACCGGCCACAATGGGCCATTGACCCGTCGGGGCTGGCCGTCCAGGCCCGCCGACACGGCTTCGAGCCGGCCGCCAGGGACCTGGACCTGGCCCTGGAGGCGCAGGAGTTCATCTACAGCTGCAACGAGGCCCGCCTCCGGCTGGACATCGACCCCAACCGCTACGTCAACATGGAGCTGGCCTTCCACCAGCGCCGGGACCCCGGCATGCCAACGAATCCCCAGGTGATCAGGGAAGTGATCCAGGAGGCTGGACGGCCCGGCGAACTGCCCTCCGGAGTGGAACCAGCCCTGGTCAATGCCTTCCTGGAGATGGTGTCCGCCAGCTGGCTGGAATGGCGCCGGACGAACCGGTTGAAGTACCGGGGCGAATGCCGGCACTATCACGACCCCGAGGACGTCTGCCCGGAGCAGAGGCGGTGGGAAGAACTGGAGCAGCGCCTGCTCCACGACCTGGGCTGGGAGGACTGGGCCGCCGGCGCGGCCGCACCGTAGCAGAGACCCGCGCTGCTGGTATACTCAAGACTGAAGCCAAGAAGCCAGAAGGAGTTCAGGATATGAACGACCGAATGGACCGTCTGGAGAGCCGGATGCACGACCTGGACGTCAAGATGACCCGCGTGGACGTGCGCACCGGCAACGCCGAGGGACGGGCCTACGAGACTCACGCCGCCCGCAACATGCCTTACCTGCTCTACAGCCAGCTGGGCATACGCCGGGCAACGCCGGTGTACCGTTACCAGGCCGACGACCCGGACTCGCTGGCAGAGATGAACAACACGCCGCCGCCACCACCCCAGCTGACCGTGGGAGAACTGGCCGAACTGACCGATGCCGACATGGTCTTTCGCGGTCACGCCGACGCAGGGGAAGACACCGACCTCTACGTCATCATCGAGGCCTCGATCACGGGAGACCTGGACGACGTGACCCGAGCCGACCGGCGACGGGAACTCATGAGGAAACTGACCGAAGCACCCTGCCTGGCAGCAATAGTATGCGAGACCCTGAGAGAAACGGTGGCCCGAGGCCTCAGGAGAGAGAAGGCCGCTGACGGAAGACCCGAGAGGGACATCGTCGCACCCGACAGGTTCAACCCGAGGGCGCTGGACCCGCGAGAACGGAGACCCGTAGAACAGGAAATAGACACCCTCTTCAGGCCGGAAATCCAGGAGGTCCCGCGCCGTGACACCATCGACCAGGACGTCCACGTCCTGTACCTGGCCACCCGCAACAGCGGCTGACCAACGCGGCCTCACAACCGTCCCCGCGGCCGCCCGGACGTCCGGGCCACGAAGCCCCGCGGCGTGGGCTCCAGCAGCTCGGAGACCGTCGCCGTCCAGGTGCTGCCCGAGGCGGTCCTGACCTGGACCAGGTCGCCCACCGCCAGCGGCGCGGTGGACAGCACACCCCAGGCGCCGCCCGGCAGACGGTGGGGACGGACCGTCACCGGCGCCGACTTCTCCGATCCAACGTCCGATCCAACGTCGGACCCAGCGTCCGCAACCGGAGTGGCAGCCTGGCCCTCGACCGTGGTGGCCAAACCGTCCTCCGTCCTGCCACCTAAGTCCCCAACGTCGTCGTCCGTCCTGCCACCTAAGTCCGCTTCGGCTCCCGTTGCTTCGGCCCGGTCCGCCCTGCCACCTAAGTCCCCAGCTGCAGCGGCCAGCCTGCCACCTAAGAGACGCCGGACCGACGGGCTGAAGTCCGGACCGCGAACCACCATGCCCGGCTCCACCCGGTCGTCGCCCTCACCGCCCCACCGGCCGAGATACCCCAAGTGGCGCATCCGCGAACGTCCGTCAGACCACACGGACTCGCACAGGTAGGCATAGGGGCCGCAGCCGCGGATCATCTTCCAGACCACGTAGGCCATGCTTACGTCAAACTCCCCTTTTTTTGGGCCAGATGATACCACCTGGCCCCTGGCAGACGGCCTTCAAGAACCGGCAGGCACAGACGGTTCTGCCGTCAGGAAGCCAAGGCGTCAGGGAAGCCTGACTGGCGAGAATAAGCCCGTTGCCACCCGTTGCCAGCCAGCGCACGAGGCGGCAAAATGCAACAGCAACCGGACAAACCGAATTGACGGCAAGGAGGCCAGACATGTCAATAGGCATCAGGGCCCAGTTCACCAACGGCATCCTCGTCCCCCTGGATCCGCTGGACCTCAAGGAGGGGGCACTAGTCACGCTGGACATAAGCGAAGAAGCCGAGGAAACCGTGCTCGAGGCGACGGACCGGCTGCTCAGCTCAGCTCCGGCGGGGACGTGGGACAGCTCGCCGCCCGACGGGGCCGCAAATTACCGACATTACCTGTACGGCCACCCGAAGGAGGAAGAGTGCTGATGGCGGAGATCTTCGCCGACACCGGGTACTGGATCGCCCTGCTCAATCCGGCCGACCCGCTGCACCCCCGAGCCCGGGAGCTGGGCGTCGCCCTGCAGCGGGAGACCATAGTCACCACGGAGATGATATTCGCCGAGCTGCTGAACCACGAGAGCCGGTCCGGAGCCGCCAAACGACGCCTGACCGCCCAGGCCGTCGCCACGTGGACCGCCAACCGCCGGGTGAACGTCCTTCCCCAAACCACGCGGCAGTTTCACGATGCCCTGCAGCTCTACCTCGCCCGGCCCGACCAGGCATGGGGCCTAGTGGATTGCGCCAGCTTCCTGGCCATGGAACAGAGGGGAATCCGGGAGGCCCTGGCCTACGACCGGCACTTCCAGCAGGCCGGCTTCACCGCCCTGCTCAGGGAAACCCGCTGACAGGCCAGGAACTGGAATATCCAGCCGATACCCCCACTGCAGAAGCAATCAGGACGCCACAGCCCCAAGAGGGCAGGAAGGCAGGAGGTGAAAGACAATGGCCACCGAAGAGATGAGCCGGGCCGGGGCCCTGGGCTGGCAGGACTGCCCCCTGGTCGGAAGGGATCCGGAGCGCCTGAACGGCGCCTGGACGGTGGGAGACACCCGCCCGCCCCTCCACGCCATCTTCGACAACCTGGGCGCCGGCGCCAGCGTCGCCGAGCTGACCGAGTGGTTCGAGGGGCTCACCGAGGAACAGGTCAGGGGAACCCTGACCCACTACCCCCGCATGCTGGAATCCGACCTCCTGGAGCCGGCGGCGTGAGGAAACGGGCCGGGACCTCCTGAGGGATACCCGGCCAACAGAGGACCCCCCGCGAATCCGGCGCGCCACGCCGTCCCCGGATACGGCCGTCCCGCCCGGTGCCGGGAAAAGACCCCCTCCGTTTGACAACCACACCCCCGGATGCCTACCGTCTCCCCCAGGTGGACATAATCCCCGCACACAAGGAAACGCCCCGTCGTCAGCGACCACCTAAGGTCACCCTGACGGGGCGCTCCTCCCCCGGGCCGGTCCAAGGGCCCGGGGCTCCACCGCTGAACCCGGATCAGAGGCCTAACAGCGATGTGCAGCCAAAGCCTACCAACCCGCCGGGCCCGCTGGCAAGCGGACCGGGCGCAATTGCCGCCCACACCGGCCGCGCCGGCCAGCCCGGCATTCCCTCAATGTTACCCAAACACCGTCCCCGCCAACCCGCCAGCTACGGCGCCGGGGTACCCTTTCCGCACGCCCGGCCGGCCCAGGCCGGCGCAGCACGGGCCAGGGACACTTTTCGGGGACCAGGGAGATGAGCCGGTGAGATAGGACACGGCCCGTAACGCAGAAGGCCCCCGGGTGTTGAGACCACCCGGGGGCCGGATTCGCATCAGGCCGATTTGCCGCTTTCTTGCGGTTAACACAGCGCCCAGCGGGAGTAGTCAAAAACCCCGGTCGCAGGTTGCCCGCTTTCTGGTTGAGCAGCCGGACCCCTTAAAAATCCCCTTTGCAGAGGGGCAGGGCCCTCGTCGGCCTTTTTCGTAGCACCACCAAATTTAACCTCCCGCCGGGCGCAGGTCAAGACCCCACAAGGCCAATAAACCGGCCAAAACGGGGTGAACGACGCGCCCAACACGATCGCGGGAGGTTTCGCTTTGCCAGCGACCGAAGACGACGACGACACCGATACCGACGACCCACGCCACCGGACAGTCCAAGCAGAAGAGGGCAGCCAGGAACAAGGACCACGCCAGGAACTGTCTCAGGGCCCGGAAGAGGAACGGCCCCAGGAGCAGCACGGCCCGGCCCAGGCCAACGGTTCCGTCGACGTCCCCGCCGGAGGCCCGCGGGAGACCACGGAGGAAACTGCCGGGGCTCAGCCCCAGGAAGAGACCACGGAGGGCCGCCAGGCCCTCAACCGCGGCGCTCGTGGAGCGCCGCCGCGCCAGCCCGGCGCCAGAGGGCTCCCGGCCGGACAGGCCCGTCCCCAGCCGAAACCGGCCAGCACAGGCCCCCAGGCCGCCGCACAGCCCGTTTTCGCCCCCGCCGGGAGCGAGACACCAGCCCCCACGCCGGATCTCCGGCAAATCGGCTCTCAGCGCAGCTCCTCCGACAACCCCACCGGCGAGCCTTCCGCCACAAGCGCCGGCCCACGGCCAGGCAGCCCTGGCCCCCGACACCGGCCCAACCAACCGGCCCGTCCCCGGCCAATAACCGCCGTTCCGGGCCCCCACGGCCCGCCACAGCCCGCTTTCCGCCCCGCCCCCCCCCCCGCCAATACCCCGCCGTCCCGGCCCCCCCCGCCCCGCCCCGCCCCGATTCCCGCCCCGCGGGCACCGAAACACCCCCCCCGCCGCAGAATCACCGGCAAATCGGCTCTCAGCGCGAGGGGCCCGGGCCAGCGACCACCCCACGCCCGGTCTACGCCCTGCCCGACATCGTCCGCCTCCTCGACCACGGCGCCCACCTGGTCCTCTGCGCCCCCGTCGGCGCCACGCGAGACCGCCCTGACAACGATGGCCAGGACGGCGGCCAGCCCAAACAGGACAAACGGCCCCTCTGGAAACGCTGGCAGCTCCGCAGGCCCACCCTGCAGCAGCTCAATACCCACGCCCAGTCCGGCGGCCTCATCGGCGTCATCCCCGCATCCCTGAACTGCGCCGCCCTCGACGTCGACCAGGGCGATCCCGTACCCCTGCTGGCCAGCCATCCCCCGCGCTTCGTCGCCCGCTCCCTCTCCCCAGGAAGACTCCACGCCTGGTACCCCGCGCCCTGCAGCAACAGGACCAACGGCTACGGCTGCCCGGATCCGGACTGCCCGGCACGGCCCGGAGACTTCCGCTTCCAAACCGTCACCGGCGCTGGCACACAGAACTGCAACGGCCAGGTCGTCGGCCATAACGCCTACGTGGTCCTCTGGCACGACGCCATGGCCAGCCTCGCCGATACCCTGGACTACGAACAGCGCTTCTCACCGCCTACCCCACGTCCCATCGGCGCCGTGCCCCTGCTACGAACCAACAGCGCCCCGCGGCAGACCGGTCCAGAAGCCCAGGACGTCTACGACAACCCCGACCGCCCCGCACACCTGTCCCTCCACCACGTGAGCCCCGGCCATCGCAACAACGCCGCCTTTAACCACGTCCGACACCAGGCCTACGCCCTGAGACGCCACTACCGGCAGCCCAATTCCTACACGGCCTTCCTGCAGGCCGTAACCCGACTGGCCAGAAACGCCCGCAGCTCCATCAGGGACCGATCAGGGTTCCCGCCCGCCGAGGCCGATGCCATCGCCCGCTCCATCGCCCAGTGGTCCTGGACCCACATCCGCCCCACCCCATCGCCCTACGACCACACGCCCCACCGACAACGACAGCGCCGCTACGCCCAGCTCCAAGACCTGCAGCACCGCGTCAGCGAACGGCAGGCCCAGGCAGCACGCTACCGCGTCCTCGGCCTGTCCCAGCAGGCCGTCGGCCATTACACCGGCGTCTCCCCCAGAACCGTGCGCCGGGACCTGGCCGCCGTCGCCGCCAACGGCCCCCTGCCCTCCAGGCGCAACGCCCGCAGAACCCTCCAGGCCCAGGCCCAGAGCCGACAGAGGGCCGCCAGGGCAGCGCCAAATCCCAACACCGGCACAGCGGTCTCGGCGCCGCCCAGGGTCCGGGTTTCTTTGCCCCGGCGCCACGACGCCTTCCCGAATCCCACCCCCGTCCGCCAGTCGGCTCGACGGCCCTACTTCCCATCCCCACAGACTTCCGGCCGACCAGACCAGCATCCCCCCCTGATTATCCGGCTGGCGCCCGTCGCCTCCCCCGCCAATCGCCCACGTCACCGCCTGCCCCAACCAAGGCCGCCGTGACCACACCATCCCAACGCCCCGTCACCAACACCGTCCAGCTAAAACGACGCCCCCTTGAGGGCGCCGCCAGTAACTCCTGTGCCCCAACGACAGAAGGGGCGCCGATCCCTCAGCGCCCCCTCTCAGATCACCGGTAACCGGCCAGCCCAGCACCTACACCGGCCCCAGCTCCATGCGCCGCCGCTCAATGTAGTCCTGGATCACCGACTGGAACTCCTCGTACATCATGTCCGTTACGCTCCGGCCCGACGCCGACATATGCTCGTACTCCGCGTCCGCGTCCACTATCATCGTCTCGAACAATTCCTTCCCCGAGGGCTTCCGCTCCCCCATCATCCACTTCACCAGGCCACGCAACCCACGCCGCCGGTCCGCCAGCTTGATCTGTACCCACCGCAACCGCGTCAGACGCCGGTAGATCTCACGGTTGAACCGGTAAGCGTCCCACTCAAGCCCAGGCTCCGGTACCGTGTCCTTGAACTGCATGATCAGGCATAACTCGATCTGCTGCACCACCGCCATCGCCGCCAGATGGTCCTCCACCGGCAGGTCCAGCCGGAACTGGGTCGCTATCGCCCGACCACGCCCCCGCCACATCGCGTACCGCAACCGCTCCCGCTGCTCTACATACCCGTCCAACGGCACCGGCACCCCAGGCTCTATCTCGCTGCCCAACACCGCATGCAGTACGTTGTCCTCCACCGGCGACGCCTCCTCAGTCGGCGCCAGAGAGATCACCGGCAACAACTCCTCCACCAGCCCGGGTACCTCGTTACATCCAGCCACCCCAGGCCGGTACCGCTCCAACTCCAGCGCCAACCCGCCGTCCAGAGCCGCCCACGCCTCCCCCACCAGCCACTCACGTAACTGCGCCGACGGCGCCAGACGACCATCGTTCATCGCATGCAGCTGCTCTACCGACACCCCAGGCCACGCCCGCAGAAAGCCCTGCACCGACATCCGCGCCACCACCGCGCGGAACAGCGTCACCGTCTCCTCCCGTTCCAGGTCAACCATCCCATGGTCGACTTCCCCGTACCCGTCTCCCCCACCATCATCGTCCCCGAACTCATCATCCCCGTCCCCGTCCATCAACCGCTCTACCAGCTCGTCCTCGCTCTCGCTCTCCCAGGTCGGCTCCAGCCCGTCCAGCTCCCCATCGTCGCCCATCCGACCCGTATCACCTATCCCCATCTCGTTACCTCCATTCCCCAGGACCGGCTCTCCCAGCCCCTGGCTTAACCGCCATTGTAAACCCCTGAAGTCCCCGGGCGTCCTTCGCCTTTTTGCCCCGAGTCCCCGCTCCGCTTTTTTAGAACACCCACACACCCTTTTTCGGGGCCGCCAAAACCCCCGGGTTTCCGCCTGAAAAGGCGGTGACGTTGAGCGGAAGAGATTTCCATAGTTTTTGTATCTACTTCTATTGACAATCCCCCCCCCCGAGGGGGGTACTACCGGCCGTTTTGACGTTGAGCGGAAGGATTTATATCTGAGCCACATACGAAAGATTTGTGACGTTGAGCGGAAGAGATGTGACGTTGAGCGGAAGTCTTTTATAGCTGGGTCAGATACAAAAGTAGGCACAAATGAACCAGCCTCGACTTACCTGGAGCGGAGAAGCTCACATAGGAGAGTGACGTTGAGCGGAAGAATCCACCCGTTTGCCAGCTTTGCCAAGGAAAGGCCTGCCGGGACCAATTAAGAGCCGCGGAGCGGGCCAGAAAAACAAAAAATGACGTTGAGCGGAAGAACAATGACCTTCAGCGGAAGAATCCGCCCGTTTGTCAGCTTTGCCAACAGGGCCGTTCCGGGCCCATTTAAGCACCGGAGACCGGGCCAGAAAAACAGAAAATGACGTTAAGCGGAAGAACAATGACGTTGAGCGGAAGGAGTCAAATAGAAGACTGACCTTGGGCCGAAGACCAATGACGTTAAGCGGAAAAATCCGCCCGTTTGCCAGCTTTGCCAGGGGGGTGCAAAAATGGGACCCGAGAAAATTAGAACACACAGCACAAATGTGACGACAGGTATTTTGACACCCACCGGAAAGATATCAATTGCAAAAAAGACAAACTGAACGGAACAGAAAAGTTCAATTGCGAAAAAGACATAACCGAGAAATTCTGGCACACTTTAATAGATTCAACCAAAAAGCGAGGTTGACCATGAACAGAAACAACCCCTCCAGGAACACCCAGAATGACCACAGGGAAACCTTCACCGGCGCTGAGAACCTCGGATTCTCCGACGAAACCACCAGCGACGCAAGGAACAGCCGCGAGGAAGTAACCACCATAGAGGGGCATAACACGGACAACGCCATAGCCAGCGGCTTCATAGACAGACTGGAACAAAACCATTACGGGACATCATGGAAAGAGGCAGCCAAGGTCATCGAGGAAGGCGCCAACATGGCCAGCTACAATGAGGACGACCGCAAACAGATAAGCGAGGCCATCATCACAACCTTCCAGCAGATGGACTTCGAGTCCGACGGCCACCGCAACGAACTGGCCAGACTGGTATCCCACTCGGTCATGGAACCCATATATGACGCAAGGATCGCCGAGAGCGCCACAGCGAACAATCCGGCCGCAGCGGAGAACTACGGAGGACTCCCTGCAATGAGCCCGGAAGAGGTGCAAATGCACCACACAGACCAGCTGGCCGCAGCGATAATGGAAGGGAACGACAGCTACGCGGGTAGGCTGATCGACCAAGCAATAGACTGGAACCGGACCGAGTTCTGGAAGGACAAGCAGCTTACCTTCGCCACAATAAATGACTTCTCGGAGCACCCACACCTGCAGGACCACCTGATTACCAGGTGCAACGAGGAGAACTGGAACAAGACCATGAACTTCTCCGGACGGTCCGGAGAAAGCGGCTATAACGAAGCAAGCATCTACGCCGCAGCCTACACCCGGGAGCTCCTGCTTGACGCCATCGACAGCCGGGACAACGCCAGGTTCGAAGAAGTCATGGAGTTCATAACGACGGAAGGGCTGACCCCCGATGAATCCGCCAACCACGCGCCAGAGACGGACTTCCCGCCGATCGAAAGCCACGAGGGCATAGAGAAGGAGATAGAATTCGTAACGGGGTTCATACAAAAGGTTGAAAGCGGAGCCGAAAAGGTTCACCACCACGTCCTAGAGATCATGAACCGCGCAAGAAACGACCTGATCAACGACCGGAACACCCTGGCCGAGTACAGCGACATAACCGCCGCCATGACGGACATAGGAACCGGCGACGGGAATTCTCCCTGGGACCGGGCCCTGAACCAGGCCAAGGACATGCACGCCGAAACCTTCCAGGAAGCCACCTTTACCGCCAAGGCCATACACTTCCTGGCCGGACAATAAACACCGTCCCGGAACAGAGGAGTACGAAGATGACCACCACAAAGCAAAGGTCCGCGGCCGACTACAGCGTAGGTTACTCCAATAGTCACCAGACGCAGTACGCGACCAATTGGAATAACGAGAATTTCCAGGCCGCTTACCTGCAGGAACTGGAAAAAGAAGACCCCCAGGCTGCTGAACTGCTGGACGGAAAAAAGTCCATGCTGGACTTCACAAACGACGAAAAGCGGACCGTATCCGACGCCCTGGTAACCTCCTTCAACAAGATGGACTTCGACGGCGACAAAGACCGGCGCGACTGCGCCTGGAATGTCGCCGACGCCTTTTACCAGGAAACAATGAAGGAAATCCACGTGGACGAAGCGGTCAAGTTTTTCAACCTTGACCCCTCACTGGCGGACAAGCTAAAGACAGAAGGCATAACCAGACTGTCCTACCAGGCGGAAATAGACATGCCTGACGGCACCAGGATTGCCAACGACAACCCTACGGACTTCCTGTACGAGACCAAAGACCAGGCCAGCGCGAACCGGCTGCTGAAACACAGCCCCAGCTTCACCAGCGCCGACCACTTCGAGAAAATGCGAGCCGACTTCGCAGAAGCCCTCTACGAGAGCAACAACGACGCAGGGAAGGCCAGCGAGGATCTCTACCACCTCTGGGAATCGCACACTAAATCGAGCAAAATAAGTCTTCCCGAAGCCGAAGACATCGACTACAAGTGGATGTCCGACGCGAACCGCTCGGACCACGATAAGGAAGAAGGACTGAAGAAAATCCTCGATTTTTACACATCGGAGGGGCAGGAAAGGGCCGAGAGCTTTACCCTCTCAGAGAAAGACGACATACTGGAGGAATACCTGAGCTACGCAAGAACAGTGTCAGAGCGAAAACTCAGGAACCTGCTGGACAGCAAAACTATGACCGAACCAGAAAAAGACAAAGCCTACGAAGACGTGATACTGGACCTAGCGGACTTCGATCTGAGAGTTAAGGACTATGTAACCAAGGACGCGCCGCTGGTTGATAACTCAAACTTTGCCGACGAATCGGAATACCACTTCCTAACCACTGACAAAACTAGCTTCGCCACCGCAGAAGAGGCGCACGACACGGCAAAAGAAATAGTGGAATCCTTCCTGGAAGCATACGAAAAAGTTGACGCCAACAGCGCCATTAGGGACTACAGCTACCAGCCGGCAATGCTGCTGGCCCAGGAACTGAAAGCAACCCTGGACGACGCCGAACAGCAGTTCGCAGGGACCTTCGGAACCCCAGCGGAGGCCGGTTACCCGAAGAGCGAAGTAGAAAAAGCCCTCACATCGGTTATGAAGATGTCCGGGGGCATGTTCAACCACGACGGCACCAAGAGAAGCCGGACGGACCCCTACCCGTAGAAGCTACGCGAACTGAAGACCAGAAGAAGGGCCAGGAAGAAATTCCTGGCCCCTCTGATTTAACGGACCCCCACCACCTGAAAGGCGGTGGGGTAAAACCCAATGAGGCTAACTCATAACCCCAAACCAGAATAATCCAAAAAAATAAGAATGGCAAGACCGGTCAAAAAAAGGGGGGGATAACGACCAGGCGGAAGAAAACAAACGGGCAAAAGTTACCACTGAACGTGGTTAAAAAGCACTGAAAACGAAGTTGCAGGACACCCCCGCCCACAGGATAATAAAGAGGCTTAACTGCCCTCATACATTCCTTTTCACTAAGGATGGGCACATTAAGACAAAACCCAAATTAAAAGGAGGAAACTCTCATGGCTAACTCACAGTATAATTCCCGCTACGGTACTCGGAACAATGGTCGCGGATTCAGGAACTACACCCCCAAGACCACTCCCGAAGGTCACCGTTTGTTCTCTGTCAGTGGTAACACCGGAAAGGACGCCGCTGACTGGATGCTTCTGAACGCCGTCAACAAGAGCGTAAAAGCCCAGATCGAAGCCGACAACACCACCGAACTCCTCGGCGGTCGCATTGGCAAGATCGTTGCGGTTGGACAGAGGATCACCTTCAGCTCCGACTCCGGTCAGTCCCTTCCCGTATGGAACGTCACCGAATCCCACGTAGGCTTCTCCGAGGACGGCGCTTACATGGGTTACATCGGCAAGGCAGGCTTGAACCGCTTCATGCGCCTGAGCGACTCGGCAGTGATGCCCGTCCTTGGCGCGACCTACGAGGCTTCCACCAGGCTCACGATCCGGGAAGTCCCCAAGAGCCAGGAACCCACGCGGGAAGAGCTGGAATTGCATGCTTCCCGGGTTTCCGAGCAGGACGCGATGCGGGCCAACCGGGCCGCTTCCCGCGCCGAAGTTAACCAGCTCCTCGCCCAGAGCGAAGAGATGAGTTCCTTCACCGGCGGCAAGATCGTCGTGAAGGCCGCCCAGCTCTGCGACGTCGATTACTACGACGACAACGAGACGGACGAGAACATGCAGAAGAAGACCCGCCGCTGCGTGATCGTTTTCATCGACCAGTTCGTCAGCGAATCCGGCTCCCCCATCGGGGAATCGGCCGTGCAGCATAGCATGAGCCGCAGCACCGGATCCGAGGAAGAGCCGGGCGAAGGTTCCCCCGAGACGGATGCCCCGGCGGTCGAAGAAGGTCAGGAGCCCGAGACCGAGGAAGCCCCCAAGGGCCGCACTCGCCGGACCCCTCGCCTGAGCGTCGAAGGCTAGCCTTACACCGGTAAAAAAGGGAACCCCCGAGATCACATCAAAGGGGTTCCCCCAAAAAGCCGGCGGACGAGCCTCAACCTACAACTGAATACCGCCAAAACCTCCCGAAAGACCAGGCTGGATGGCCCCAAGCCCTAACAGGCAACAAAGGCCCCCAGCTCGTCGAAAACGGGTAGGGGCCGATAAACCCAGCACCGTCCAAGGCTCAGGCCAAGGACGGTGTTGCCTATGTTGGCATAGGCACCTTTACAACTAAATAACTTTTACCACCCAAATCCATCAGGAGGAGGGTAAAGGAGCTAACATCATGACTATGGTATTTAATAGCTCTGTCCAGGAGCTCGGAGACGAGCTGGACCAGCTGCTGCAAAACATCCGCGAGACCATGACCGAGGAAGACAACGACAAGGTCGATGAGGAACTGCAGCAGGACAAAGAGGCGTGGATCGCTAAGCGAGACCGCATCGTAACCAAGGGCCTCGAATGCGGGCTGATCACCGCCTGGATCACCAAAAAGGAGATCCGAACCAAAGACGTTACGGTACCCAACGGAACCAGGGCAAACTGGTTTCCGATGGCATCTCTGATGGGCCTGGAACACCCGGCCATTGTAACCGTGGAGAATCCGGAAGAGCCGACGGCGGAAGCAGGGGCAGTATGGGTGGAGGAAGTCAAAAACTTCCTGACAGCCAGCGGGCTAAGGGCCTACACCTGGACCATGGGGGACAACACCTCCATGTACGTCGCTGAAAGAAAGGCAGGCACTTACCTGCCGGAAAACATCGACGAACCCAGGGAGAAACAATCCTCAATTTCAGGCTTTACGTTCGAGCCTGGCGCGATACCCGGCAAGGTTTCCAAGCCCCTGCGGGCCCTGGGAATGAGCGCCGGAACCGTCCTGAGCACGGAGCCCAGCACCTGGTCAAACGGACAGGGTAAACTGAACCTCCCCGACGGGAAGTATGGCATCATCCGGTCCCACGACACCAAGGGAGCTGGTGACGGCGGGGGAATTATCAAGGAATCCTTCGCCCGAAAGCTGCTCCGCAGCGCAGGAATGAGCTACAGCCCCACAATGTACGGGCTCTACATCGTCGCCATCGGTAAGGACTTCGCATTCAAAGGGTTCCTGATCATACAGCCGGACCAGCGCTTCCCCACACGAGGGGAAAACGGAGAGTACATTCCGCTGACCACCGACATGCTGGTGGACAGCGAATCCTTCAAGAAGGTGGTGTTCAACACGAAGTTCACCATCGTCAAGGTAACTCCCCACACGGTCACGAACCAGGGATACCACTTCGTAACCCCGCTGATCCAGCTTCCGCTGTTCAACCGGTTCGTCAACTACCGCGAGGCGGCCCAGAAAATGCCTACCCTGGCCGACAAGGTTTTCGCGGACCATTGGAAGAAAGCAGCACACAGCGACCACACGGACAAGTTCGTGCGGGTGCCGCAGATGAACGTGAACCCGGAGTTCATCACCCAAATCGCACGGCTCAATGACACCGCGGACGACGGAGCCCTGGCATACGCCACCACCGGCAAATCAATGGCAGCCAGCCCCGGAGTGATGCGGAGAATCGTGGCCAAGCCCCTGAACAACTGGCTGCGGCACGACCGAAAGGCCGCTCCGGCGCCAGCCACCTTCGCGTCCGGGGAAACGGTTTACGCCGTCTATCCCTTCTACGCAGGGGTGAAAGAACCCGAACCGGGATACGCCCGCATGGTGTTCGGAAACAGGAACGGCAGGCGATGGAAAGGAATAGCCCTCAACCGGATAGACCACCAGCGCAACACGCAAGGGCTGGACACGCTGGACTTCGACAGCGACCGGGTAACCGGAATACCGCTGGACAACGAGGGCGTCAGCGAGATCCTGATAATGCGGACACCCCAGAGCATCGACGGAGGCTTGTGCCTCAAGCTGTACGAGAATGAAGCCGAACGGCTGACCAGCCTGGGATACGACTTTCACAAAAAACAGGCAGGCAACCGCTGGCCCGGGCTCTACGAGATCGACCTCGAAAGCGGGGAAGAGCTCTACCCGGCCATGCTGAAGCCGCCGCCGTTCGAAAACCCGCCCAAATGGACCAACAACGAAGAGGAAGGCATACAGTTCCTGTGCGACGTCTCTCCCCAGAGAGGCCACCTCGGGCAACTGACCAACATGCTTTGCAGCCTCGACTGGGCAGGGCACTTCACTCCCGAGTGGAAATTCCGTTTCAGCACCGATGGCGTGGACCACATGATCAACTGCGACGCCGACACCGGCGCCACGGTGGAGACAGTGAAGACGCACATCTACAACCTGGTAACCTCCGGGAAGCGGTTCGACCCCTGCACCTACGGCAGAATCTCCAAGCTGATGGAAAACAAACACGCGGAACTCCACGGAGACGAAGCCAAGATGCCGAAGCCCTTCCTGAAGTGCAACTCGGAAGACCCGCACCTCAAGATGTGGACCGACATCGCGATCACCCGGCTGATGATCCAGGTAAAACACGCCATTAACATGGCAAATGGCCCGGTGGCACGACTCACGGCAGAAGTGCCGGAGAGCACAGTTAAACTGGCGGCCAAAGCGCTTACCGCCAGAAACAAGAACTGGGCTATCACCCTCAAAAAATGCGACACCATCGCCCTGGCAGGTGGTCCCAACCACGAAGACGAGATCGAGAAACTCTTCGAGGCAGAAAAGAAACGGGACATAGACATCATCCGCCTGGCACAGCTGCGGGCATCCTGGGCCAAGGACTACCGACCCGGGGACTTCATGAGCGCGTGGATGCAAATGACGCTCACGAAAAGCAGCCGCTTTGACGAAGAAGGCGAGGAACACGAGGAGATCTCCATCCACAGCCTGGAAAAGGGTCTGACGGAAAAGGAAAAACTCGCCTACTACGCCAAGGGCAGCCAGCCCGGGGCGACCCCCCTAAGCGCCATCGTTCCGGTGGAAGCGCAGATGAAAAGCTTGTACAACAACCAGAAGTGCAAGGTAATAATCAAAAGCGTGAAGGGAGAGCGAAAGTTCTTCCTGGCCACACCCAACGAAAAGAGAACGCTGGCACAGCTGGGACCGAGCGCACAAAACTACGAGGGATACCCGCTCAAGGTCGTGGGATTCGTCCCCGACTACAGCGACCTGATGAAACAGGCGGACTGCCTGGTTCTGAAGATCGTACGCGGGAACAACGGAGACTAGGAAGACGCTGGCCGGGGACAGAAGCCAAGAGCCCCGGCCACCGCCAACAAAATCTCCCGTAAACTACGGCCACAAGCCGGAGGAGACCGAAACTGAGATGATCAAAGCCGTACTGGCCGCAGGAGTTCTCATAACAATTCTCCTGCTGCTGACCGCGGGCCTGGAAGACAGAACGTGGACGACCGAAGGCGCGGAACAGGAAAGAGTGCTGGACAGCCTCACGGCGGGGAAAACGCTAACCACCGAGAGGTCCCCTCAACCTCAGCCGCGCCTGACAGAATTCACAACGGACAGGACCTGCGCACCAAAGACTTGGACGCCAACCACCCAGGACAAATTCTACGCCACGGTAACCAGGGTAATAGATGGAGACACTCTGGAAATCCTGGCCGAAGGAGAGAAAGCCCGATTAAGACTTTGGGGAATTGACGCTCCAGAAATGGACCAAACTCAAGGCCAGCTGGCAAAAAAAATGCTCGAGCAGCTGACTGAAAATGAGTCCATTACCGTCCACGCCTACGGCCTGGACAAATACGGCAGAATACTCGGCCTGATCGAAACCAGCGACCAAAAAGCAGTCAACGCAACGCTGGTTGAGAAAGGCGCCGCCTATCATTACCCCTTCGGAGAATCAGCAGGACATACCTGCCTCACCGAAATGGAGAAGTTCGCCAGGCAAATGAGAATCGGGGTCTGGCAGAAGGATCCAAGGGGAGAAACAAGACCTTGGGAACGCCGCCGAGAGATAGCCGACGGAAGTGAAAGAGGGCCCTAACGGGCAGTAAAACGCCTAGTGCCAATCGGAAAACCCCGGAACCACCGCCTGAGGGCGGGCCGGGGTTTTTCTTTTTGCCTAGCTGAAAGTGACAGGGCAACCATTTACGCGCCAGGTTCCCGTATGACCCTTGCGGGCAGACTCCGTAGCCTCTGACAAAGTAGTCAAGGCCATCTGGAACCCGGGCTCAGCAGAGGATGCAACTTGAGTGAAAAGAGCCTCAGTATCTGAATCACGGCAAACCATCAGAAGAGGAAACCTCACCGCCGCCGGCTTGGCAAGATAGCCCTTGAGCTTAGCGGCCACCCGGGCAGCGCCACGGACCCGGCGTTCGTACTCAACATAATGCCAACCCGGCCCAAAAGGCGATTCACCGAAATAGACCAGCCCGTCCGGGGAGATACCCGCGCCAGGCAGGGACTCATAAGATCGCGTGCCCACGGCAGTCTCACAAAAGTCAGCAGCGAAAGAGGACATAACGGAACGAAGACCCCGTTCGTGTGGCACCATCCTGGGAACAACGGGCGGCCCAAGCGTTGCAAAAGAAAAATTATCGGGCACGCCGTCGCGCCGGCGGAGCTGATGAGCGCCAAGGCTGGAAAGAGAAACGGTATTGCCCTCACGCTTGAACAACGCTCCGGAAAGAAATTTCTCCAAGGACACACGACGACGGCCATCAACGGACCGAAACGCGCGCAACAACTCCCGATACTCTACAGAGGGCCACTGTGCGACGTAGTCGAGAATGTAGCTGGACACGTCCGGACGAAGTCCGGAAGAGCTGATATGCCTGGAAACAAAACGAGCCCAATTCGGGTCCTGTCTGGACCGATAGCGGGATTCCTGGGTCAGGTATCCGGTCGAACTGTCAGGCTCAAGGGGCTCCCCCCAAAAAACAGACTCAGGGAGAAAGGCAAAACGGGACAGGCCGGCCAGGCCGGAATCACCCACGGCTCGCTGCACAATCTCGCCCTGCCAGAGGTCAGACACGACAAAATAAAGACAGGCCGGACGGACCGGTTCCGACCGTTCCTCGCTGAGCCGTTGAAAGTCGGTAACAATGGAAGACAATCTAACGCCCAAAAATGAGTGAGATTGGCAAAGCCCGCTCCAAAGCAGGCAAAACCAACCGCGTTCAAAGCGAGCGACCGCGTCGAATGACACGCCATCAAACCAGTAAAAATCCACAAGGGAGCCCAAATTTTCAGTCTCTCGAAGGAGGACAGAATAAAAAGCCTCAACGAGAGGAAGGCGATCCAACAGGCGCTCCAAACCCCCATCAAGATGGAAGAAAGCAGGAGGGCTAACGCCGTCCACAAAAACCGGGGGCAGCAACCAGTAACGAAAGACAGGTGACTGAGACCAGCCAATGGATACACAGGAAACACAATCACGCTCCCTGAGCTCCTTGAGAATTCGCCATACCTGCCGAAGAGGAACCCCGGAAAGAGCAGACAGTTCCGCAGCCGAAGCCAGCGGAAGAAAGTAGAGCAACTGAACTATGATCTCTGAATACCCCCGGCCGACCGAAACAGAGGACCCAAGGGACTCAACCCACTGCATACTCAGCAAAACTTCACCAGAAAAAATCAGCTATTGCCACGCTGCTTTTTGAATTGATAGGCAGCCTTCTGCTCCTTCACAGTAGACGTAACCTGAACGTCAGTCCTGGCGGCAACGTCTTCGACCGTCGGACGCTTGCGAAACGTCTCAAGGACGTCCTCGACATCAACCACACCATAATCAGCCTTTAAGAGACCGTGCAGCTCCCTGATGCGGATCGTCGCTCGATCCAAGCTATCGGCATACTTGGCCTTAAACCGAGCCTCCAGCTCCGGGCCGAGCTCCCGGCGTACCTCAGCCTTCGCAGACTCCGCGGCCTGCCGGCGAACAGAACTCCAGCTGTCCCCCAGGAAAGACTTGAGCAAGACCTGCATGAGAGGATCCCTGGGGCCAACGCGCTCCAACTCGGCTATGAACTGCTCGGAAAAGCTGCTCTTCGACCGAACACGCTCAACAACGTCGTAAAAATTGCCCAGACTCAATTGGCCCAGCGGGATCGTAATGCCGCCAATCTCAATCACTTCCTGAGCGTCAACCAAAGCAGAATCAATTCCCCCATCGGGTTCCTTAGAGCCCTCACCAGGGACACCAATCGAAGGATTCAACGAATCAGCAACACGACCGTCCCCGGAGAAAACAGCAAGCGACTCCGCGCCTGCTTCGACCGGAGACTCAAAACAGCCATCAACGACGCCGCCTCGGCCGCCTGCCTCCAGATCTTGAATGAGATCATCGTCTGAATCTACGACCAGAGTCCCGTCGGAATGAAGAACCTCCACATTGGGAGAGCTGTCCTGACCGGACGAAACAAGGACATCATCAGATGAGACTTCACTGACAGGCGTAGCCTCCTTCTGAGGCTCAGAAGAAACTTCATCAAATAACGGGGCGCCGCCCAAAGGACCAAGAGGAACGGAGGGCCGGGAACGGGTAGCCGGCCGATCAACGGCGACACCATCGGCAGCGCCGTTCTCGGACACCGATGAACCCACGGCAAGATCCGCAGAACTCGGCTGAGACGCCGGAGGCTCGGAAGCTGCGACCTCCGCTGGACGGTCCATAACTGCAGAAACAGAGGGGGTTGCACCAAACGCTGGAGCCGCAGTCTCTGAAAAAGCGCCCGAAGGAGGGGGCACCGGCGACCGAGGACCACGACCAGGAGGAGGCCGCCGCGAGCCGCCTGAATCCGAACCAGACGAGTTACCCGGTTCGGAAGAATCGTCAGAGCCACCTGAAGCCGATTCACCAGCAGAGCCAGACTCGGCAGCCGCAGCTTCACGAGCCTCAGCCGCCTTACGGCGCCGCTCCGCCGCGGAAACGTCTACCTGGGTGTTGCTGCTGGAGGAACCGCGCCGGTTACCCTGGCCGGAATCCCCGGCCGGAGGCTCACCGGCCGGCTGACCGCCGTGAAGCTTCCGCATGCCCTCAGCCTCAATGCTCTTACGGGCCTCGGCCCAGTCAACGGTGTAGGCGTCGGAAGCCTTGATTACCGCCTCATAACTGGACTCGTACCGGGTTGTAGCCTCCGGTGGCGGCTTGGTCTTCATGCTGAAGGCCTGATAGCACTTCGTATCGGAATTGATACGAACGATGCAATGATGAGGGTCGAGATCAACCAGATGGTGAGCCGCCACCCGCTCCGCGTTCATCTCCTCGCAAATTACGTGAGCATCCTCAGCAGAGACCTGGTAGGAGATAATGCAGCCCGTATTGGCCAACACACCGGACTTGAGCCGACGCTCACCCTGGTCCAGACGGACCACCGACTGAGTGGCCAGAACCAGAGAACCGCCATACTTACGAACTTCGGCCAACATCCCTTCCCAATTCGCCCCAGTGACAGTTTGAAATTCGTCACAAACGAGCATACAACGCTTTCGCTGCGCGGCCGGAATAGACTCCTGATCACGCAGGGCCGACTCGACAAGGCTTACCATCGTGCCACCCATCAGAGCCGCCGGCTGGACACCGATGGTGCCCTGAGCGGTCGACACAAAAAGGACCAGTCCCTCCTCCAGAACATCAGACAAAAGAAGAGTAGACTCCCGCTGTCCCATAATCACCGAGGACCGAAGGTTTGACTCATAGGCGCCGATCCGGCTGTGAACCGGGCCCACGGCATCACCTTTGGTCTCCCGCCCCCAGTTCAAATATTGGCGAAACCAGCTGATGAGCGACGGGTCCTTGACCCGGCTGATCACCTGGTTCTGAAAGGCCGAGAACTGCGGCTCCTGATCCTTGCCGCCCGTATTAACACCATCATCCAACAGCTTGAGGATATCCATCATCGTCATATAGCTGTCGCGGGGCGTATCAGCATGGGCATTGTATTCATAGAGCATGAGAAGGCTTCTTTTGAGGAGGTCTTCGAGGCGATTTCCCCAGGCTTCCCACAGATAGCGAAGCGTGGTCACGATGGTATCAACGCACCGGTCCCGGTCAGTGAAAAGCTCGGGATCCAACAGATTGATGCCCGGAACCCGGTCCAGACGCCCAAAGTCAAGCAAACGGATCTTCGGAACCAGCTCAGGCGGAACGGAGTAAAGGAGATCCTGGACCAGGTCAGCATGGGGGTCAACGACCACAATGGCCGAATCATCCAGGCCCTGGGCCTTACGCATCATCTTATGCTGAAGAATATGCTTAACCATCGTTGATTTGCCCACGCCCGACCTGCCGAGAATAAGGGTATGCTTGCGCGTGGCCGACTCGGGAAGACAAATCGGAGAATCAAGGGCAACACCGGCGTCGCCCACATGAGGGCCACTGCCGTCCACACCATTAGACAAGGCGCCGAGAAACGGAATCAACTGGACCGAGGTGCTGCGCTCCATCGAGGCCATCTCGTCGGTACCGAGAGGAGGATGCCAAAGAGAGGCCACCTCACGGGCTGACAAAACAGTCTTCATAGCGTCGGACCGGCTCATCCAGTCCATGTTAAGACGCCCACCCCGAAACGGGTAAGAAATCGGAGCCTGGGCCTCCTTCGCCTCAAAGGTATCCATGCCGTGGTATTCAGTAAGACGCCCCAGGCGCCAACTGTTACCGACAGGATGGTCGTAGGACCTGAGACAATCTATAAGACCGGAAAGAGACGCGCGGACCCGGTCACTGTCGCCAACGTGGCGGTAAATGGCCACGAGCTGCATCTCGCAATAAAAAGCCAGCGACTTCAACTTGTCGTCAATAAGACTGTCATCTATGTACGGACGCTTCCGCTTCAGAGAAAACTTGGGACCCAGCGCAAGACCGCCAGCCCCCAGGGCCAGCATGCCCATGTTAACCGGAACCATCCAGCCGGTATGATCACCCTGCCACAGATAGAAATTCACGCCGCCAATGGCGGCCGCACCCAGGCCCAGCAAGACCATGCCCATAGGCGGGCCCTCCGCGGCCGTACTGCGCGGACGGTCGTCACCGTCACGGCGTTCCTGCATCCGGTTTCGCCACGGCATGTTCCAGGATTCCTTGGCAGGGCGGATCATGAGCCTCACGCCGAGCCTGAAGCCGGGAAACTCACCCTCACCTCGGGACGAATTGCCCAGGAGCCCAAGGACGCCCGCCAGGGGGTCCATCTCCGATTGCCGAAGGTCGGCATCGTCATAAATGCGGAGGGGAAGATAACTGTCCTCCTGAAGATAGAGAGTCTGAACGAACGCATGATCAACCTCTCCCAGGTCAAACCAGTCATTCGAAACATCCTCATTATCGACCTCACCATCAATAGTTGACACTTTTGCCTGCGGAAAATAGCTCTTGAGCATGCCCACAAGCCCGGAACCATGCTGACTGCGGATGGAATAATTGAGGACCCCGTCCGAAGAATAGATCTCCAGCGCCAGGGTCTCCTTCTCGCTCCGAACGCCGCGCAACAGATTCTCCATAGGAGTAAGACTCCAGCCACCGTCAGAGGCGCCAATAATCCGGTACATGGTCGTATCCGATTCAGTGGAGTGGTTCCCGAATACCCGGGACAATCCTGCAGAAGTTGCCATTAAAACCCCCAAAACAGAAAAGCATGAAGTGAGAATCGCCTGTACAATCTGATTATACAACGGGGTAAAAAATTACGACTTCCCAGAAAAGGAACAACCGATGGCCGGCGAAGAAACGCGAAAACCGACGGACATAGCCCTTGGAATAATGCTGAGAGCAGCAGAGGAAGCAGAGTGCCATCTGGCGGTGAGCTCATCCCGAAACGGAACATTGATCGGGCTATGCCCGTTCCACGAATCTACAAAGTTCGAAAGCGCCAGGACCCTGTTCGTGGAAACCCAACGGGGCCGCTTCACCTGCCATAACTGCCAGATAACCGGCATGCCGGCAACCTTCATGGCCAGCCTGTGGCACACCACCGTCAGAGACGCCCACATGCTGATGAACCTCTACCCGGACGCCGGACTGGCAAGACCCGACTACCCCGATTCGTACCGACAGATTCCACAGAACGGGGCATTGCTGCACCGTCCACTTAACAGCGCTGTAAACACAGCTGCAGAGAGATGGTTCAGGGCGAACATCCAAACAAACTATCCGGCGCTGAGGCTACTGGCAGAACTGGGAACCCCGCCGGAGGCGCTGCTAACAAAGGGAATAGGATACTCGCCCGGAGAAGGAATAGAAGATTACCTGAGGGACCAGGGATTCAGCGAAAAGGACATCCAGGCCTCACCTCTGCTGAATCCAGGAAACCGCAGGGATTGGGCACCCGGCTACATCACCATAGCAGACCGGGACTACAGCGGGGGAACCGCATGGCTGACCGCCTTCGAACCCCAGCCTAAACAGGAATGGATTGGCCAGCTGCCCAGAATAAAAAGACTGGACGGCCGCCGTCCGGAGCTCCTGAACGGCAACAACCTGGGAGAGGGCGCAAAAAAGGTTGTAATGACCGACGACCCTCGAATATACATATTACTGAGGGCCCGCGACCTGCCTGCCGTGCTGACAACCTATAAAGCCCCGGCTAAGCAGGCACAACGGGCCACCTACACCGGCGGAATCCAGAGAACTATAACCAGGAAGGAAATAAAGCAGGTTTCCCTGTTGATGACACAGGGAAGAGCTCTCAGACTACTGAGCGAAGAGCTGATGGCGGCAAGCCCTAAGGTGAGCGTTATACGCCACACACCTCAAGAGACCTTCGCATACCTGATCAACGGGCTCCCCGAAGAATCTGAACTTCTGCCGCCGCGGCGGACCAGACCCCGAAAGGAAAAAAAGCCGGACGGCAACGCCAAAGGAGGTGAAGAGGAAGACCAACCAGCGACGCAAAACACTCCCGAACCTAAAACATAAAGGATTGAACAATGAACGGTGCAAAAATAACCTTCTTCGGCAATCTCACCCAGGACCCCGAGCTGAACTACGCCAGCCAGAGCGCCAAGCCCTATACCAAGGCCAGAATCGCAGTAAATACCTACCTCGGTCAGGACAAGGAAGACCAGAGCGACTTCTACAACCTGACCTGGTTTTACAACGCGGAGGACGTGGCCAACCGTTTCCAGAAAGGAGACCGGATCTACATCGAAGGTTCCTTCAAGCCCGACTACTACATCGCCAACAACGGAGAGTCCCGCATGGGACTATCAATAATCGTGCGTGACTACGCTTTCGTGTCGAAGCCGAAAGGTCGGGACCAGACCCAGGACGATTACCCCATGGCCACCGAGGGCGAACCAACGGACATCCCTCCGGACGCGCCCGGGGACGACGAGGACTATTAGCCGCGACGCCCCTGCGACAAAACGGCCCGGGGGCGAAACCCCGGGCCACCCAGCGGGCAAGGTACAAACCAACCAGCCATATTAAACAAACCGACCCAGCCAGAGAAAACGGATTACACCGCACGAATCTACCTACAATAATTGCAAAACGATGAGTTACCCATTATATTGCACGGCATATCCGCACAGTTCCTCTGTACCAGAGGAAAAGAAAAGCGGATGAAATCCTGAGGAGCGCGACAAAGGAGGCCTGCATGTTGGGAAACCACATCTTCAGCGACGACTCCCTCCGAGACGACCCCAACCAATACTTCCGGTACATGGGGATGATACTAAACGAGCTGGGAACCCAGCTCATTGTAGTAAGAAAGTTGCCCAAGACTTACTTCAGGGAAACGGCGAAACAGCACGCCATCAACGATGAGCCCATACCGGATACCCACCTGAAAAAACCGGTCGGAAAATGCCCCAGAAACATGAACCGGGCCTCCGACCTGCTGCTCATATATATGATTGTGCAGCACAAGCTCAGGGACTTCCCCGAGCCGGTCACCTTCCACGAGGCGGTCCAGAAAGTAGGGGAGACGCTCCGCGCCATGACTTCCAATGGATTCACCATCCACGAACTCTCAGAGAAGCTGGCCATAAACTACGGAGCCCTCAAGAACCTTCACGACGGCCGCAGCACACGCCCAAGGGAATGCCCCTGGGCGCTTAATTTCGACCTGGAGCACATCCAGAAAGCGAAGGAAGCCCAGGCCACCGGGCTCGCCCGGGCCGAAATGTCGGACGACCTCCTTACCGGTCTGGAGGCGGGCAAGGACCGCAAGCTCAAAAGGCTCCGGCTGAAAAAGGAATTCGTCATCTACCCATACGACAGCTGCGCGAGCTGCGGGGCCCCCTGGTCCATGCTGGACCGAAAGGGAGAAGAAAACGACACAGTCATAAAAATCTGCACCGTCTGCGACTGTGAGAACCTGATAGACACAGGAGAGGGGCACCGGCTGGACGACGCCAACACCCACGAGATCATTGAAACCGGCGCCGCGTGCTGGATGTGCCAGGCCGAAAATTACAATCTGGAATTCACCGGAATAGACAATTTCAGAATGGACGTCTACAGCTGCAAGCACTGCCACTCGACCAACCGGATACCCCGAACCGACCTGGGGCACAACCCGGACGAGGAGGAAGTAACCTATGGCAACCATAAAAGATAGCATAGCCTACGCCCTCGACCCGGACCAAAGAATAGCCGCCACAGCGCCCGAAGGGCCAACGGCCATCCTGGCCGGGCCAGGTGCCGGAAAAACCCACACCCTGCTCGGCAGAATCAAGGTCATGCTTGACAGCGGCGCCGACCCATCGAGCATCACCTACCTGACATTTACCAGCAACGCCGCCGAAGAAGCAAGGGAACTCGGAGCGCGGACCCTCGCAGGACAGAACATAACCATCGCCAGCGTGACCGGCTACGCCTGCGCGTTCCTGAGAGACCGCGGCGCGAAACTCATGGGTTATGACGCAAGCTACACAATTTGGGGAGACGACCAGAGCCAGGAATGCGCGAGAGACCTCAACGAGGAAAAAGGACAAGACGATAAATTCTCGATCCGAGAACTCGGACAATACTTCGACTGGGTGCGCCACAAGAATAATAACTACAGCCGCATACCCAGCGACTACCGTCCCCAGTTCAACGAACTGTACCAGGCCCACCAGGCAGCCAAACGAAACCAGAACGCACTGGACCTGGGCGAACTGCTGCCCACGGCAATAATGGCCCTTGAGGATTACCCCGAGGTCAGGGACCAATGGGTCCGGACGAGATCGAGACACCTTTTCGTAGACGAATTCCAGGACGTAAATCGCACCCAGCTGCGCTTCATAGAACTGCTGGTCGGACGACAACAATCCATCACCATAGCGATGGACCCCAATCAGGCCATCTACCGATGGCGCGGGGCCACCAAAGAAGTAGTGGAACAGTTCTTCCTGGCCTTCAACAAAACGAAAATTTATTACCTCACCCAAAACCACCGTTCCACGGCCGCATTGACCGAGCTCGGCAACGCGCTCTCCGCAGATGAGAATCTCAAGGGATTAACAGCCACAAACCAAATAGCGCTGGTACCCAGCAGAAGCAGCGCAGTAACCTGCACCGTGCCAGGTAGCGAGCCCGAAAAACTGACCATGATCGGAGAGATCATAAAAGAACACCTGGCCAGGGGAGAAGCCGCAAGCACCATCGCCGTGTTGACTAACCGGAACCAGACACGGAACACCATCGCCAATGAACTCTTTACCCAGAAGATACCTTTCACCCAGCTGGGCGACAACCGCAGGCTCGAAGAAGAAGAGGCCCAGGCCATGATAAACATGATGCGCCTGGCGCTTAACCCCAACGACCAGCAGGCGTTCAAAAGAGTGGCGGGACAGGTCTACAACGGACAGCGCCACAACCTGAACCCCCACATACTGGCCGCCGTGAAGCTAACCGCCCAGGAAGAGCACTGCACGCTGATTGAGGCCGCGGAGATCCTGCACACCGACTTCGAGAACAATACAAACGCTCAGCGGGGCCTGATGAAAGCTATACGCAACTTCAGAATGCTGCGCAACGAAATGGAGAACCCTGAAATAAAGGTGAGCGACATCTGCACAAAGGCCCACCAGCTGCGAGCCACCGAGGGAGGAAACAAGCTGACGCCCTCCAAAGGAAAGGACGCAACCAACATCATTACCCTCGCCGAAGCGGCGGAAGACGACCTCGATATGCCCATCGAGGAGAGAATCGCACGCTTCCTGGAAAAACACTCGATCGCCGCGTACCCGGAGCACCGTAACAAGGAAAATATGAACCCGCTGGACCACGACGAAGGGGTCGCCGTCGCCACGATCCACGCGGCCAAGGGCCGACAATGGAAGACCGTACTGGTAGCAGACGCCTACCAGGCATACATGCCAGGGGAGAACAAGGACCCGAACCGGCCCAAGGACCAGCCAGCCATCGAGGAATCCCAAAGGCTCTTCTACGTCGCATCGACCAGGGCCACGGACCACCTGTACTACATGATCGCCGAGACAACCGAACACCGGTTCACCGAGTTCATGGAGCCGATAATCAACCTGCTGGAGAAAAAAGTAGCAGTACCCGTGGGAGAAGCCTACCGAACCAACGGGTCAACCGAAACGCCCAGCAGCAACTAACCGTTCCAGCGCCGCCCCAAAAGGGACCTGAAACCGCCTTGAAAACAAGCCGAGTAAAACTCAACAAGGTAATCGACGGCGACACCGTCGACGTAACCATCGGCCGAGGATTCTTCAAAAAAGCCGAACGCAGCCGAATACGGCTGTGGGGGATGGACGCGCCCGAGACCTCACAAAAAGGCGGCGACGAGGCCACCAAACACCTCTGTCGAATGATCGGCGGCAAGACGACAATAACCCTCGAAGAAATGGACCGTGACCAATACGGCCGGATAGTAGGAGTCATCTATCCCGGCAAAGCGCGGCCGGAAAAGTCCTATAACTACCGAATGGTGAAAGACGGACACGCCGAGTGCTACCTGCTAAGCGGGGAGAATACAGCGTTGTACCAACAGGCCGAAGAAGAGGCCAAGACAAAAAAGATCAACATCTGGAAAGACAGGAATTACCAGCGGCCGACTGACTTCCGAAAGCAGGAAAATGCAAAGCAGGAAAGGAAGAGCCGCTTCCTGCTGAAACTTAAGCTAACGGCCGCCGCAGTGGCGCTGGCCGCCCTCGCGCTTTACCTGGCGGGCAAATACCTCGGCACCTGGTAACCGGGAATGCAAGCGCCAGACCGCTACCAACCGTATCCCCACCAGATCCGGATGCAGGACGCCGTCGAGGAAGAACTCGGCGGCGGAAACTCGGTGCTCCTAGCCGCGCCGACGGGCTCCGGCAAAACGCTGGTACTCGCCGAAATAGCAAAACCACGTTTGGAACAGGGGCTAAGAATCGGCCTCCTGGTACACCGCCAGGAACTCCTGGAACAATCCCACAAGGCTATTCTCAGACAAACCGGTTACGACGCAGGCATTGTCTGGAAAGACCGAAGGGAATGGGACCGGCTGATAACCATAATTGTCAATAATCAGGAACATTAGGCCAGTGATATTCACAGACATCCAGCCACGCTGATCACCGGAGTTATGTACTTTTATCAGGTTGCAGTTGACCGGTCAATCACCCCCTTGCCATCCAGGAGCTTT